>OASR01000046.1_pt1 | contig 93557 bp, 105 predicted proteins | sample 1475751 | NCBI WGS metagenome assembly OASR01 (sample SAMEA2579907, study PRJEB22360) | human gut metagenome | biome: human gut; feature: human-associated habitat; material: faeces | place: Denmark | collected 2008/2010 | reverse complement strand
AAAAAGCGCTTCGGGAAGGTTAGAAAATGCCAGTTCTGCGTTAAGCCTTCCAAACACCTCTCCTGGTCCGCCCCCTTCTCTTTTCGTACACTACCCACTGATACAAAGCGTCTTAATCAGCAAAACCCAAATATAAGGCATTTAATAAAACGCACGCGTGTACTACCAGTTACGTAGCAGGCGGCATAAGCCGGTATTTGCTGGGAGAAGAACCTATGGTATCCCGGAACAGCTTGGAAAAATAGTGGGGATTGCTGATGCCAATCATGATGCCAATGGTATTTACCGGCAGGTCAGTGCTGCGAAGAAGTTCACATGCCTTGTTCATACGGCAGCTGGTAATATAGTTGTTCAGAAATGCTCCGGTCTTCTGATAAAATACCTTACCCAGATAGTTTGGAGAAAGATGAATCATATCAGCCAGACTTTGAATGGACAGATTCTCGCTCAGATGGCTTTTAATATAGGAGATTACAGTCTCTACGTATTCATTGGAGTTGCTCACCGCCATGGTATTGAAGGGAAGGGCATAAATCCATTCCAGCAGAGAGGATGCAATGCGGTCCAGATCATCTTTTTTTAATTCCCGTTCCAACAGGGCAGATACCATGCTGCTGTTATCGTATTCAATAAAGGACAGTAAAATGGTAAATACGCTTTTTTCCAGAGACCGATAATTTTTACAGGAAAATATAATATCCCTTATAATCGTCTCCGAGTCCTGCTTGCGAAATGAAAAAACGGAGGACATCAACCGCTCCACGTTTATTTCAATGTTGGCAGGATTTGAAGAACTGCCTGCAGTCTGACCGCTGTAACAGAGGGAAGTACTCCTGCCGGAAAAATTCCGTATGTGCATGGATTTATCAAATATAAATTCATTGCAGGTGAGGCAGGCTTCATTTACTGCCCGATAAAGTTTTAACACAGGATTTGCAAACGGAGCGGAAATTCCAAAATAGCAGGGCTGCTTTGTATAATTGAGCAGTGTTTTGTGGAGTTCCTGTGCGATGGAACGTACTTTTTCTGTATCCGAGGCATCCAGAAGACAGAGGATAAAATCATCCTTTCGGTATAGCCGGCAGGATAACTGGCTGCGTTTCAGAATATTCAGTATAATATTGTGGTATAAGTTCTGGTTGATGCTGTTATGATTTTGGCGGTCATGACGTGCTGCAATAATCATCTTGGGACAGTCGGACAGATGGTGCTGCTGCAGATATTTTTCCAGACTGTGCATATCAGAAGCATCGGTAAAAACATCGGAGAAATTCTGAATAGAAGGCTCCGACTCAGATGGGTCAGCCTCTCTGCTTTCCGGGTAGGAGGCTTTGATTTTTGGCAGTGCTGCAGTCAGGTCTTCATTTTTAAAAGTGGATTTGCACAGATACAGTTCCACACCGTAACAGATTGCCTGCTGTGCATATTCGAAATCATTATAAGCAGAAATAATGATAAATTTCACTTCACTATCCAGTTTACGGATTTCATTCATCATTTCCAGTCCGCTTACCGGAGTCATGCGAATATCGGTAATGATCAGGTAGGGATGGTGCTTTTCGTATAAAGCCAGTCCTTCCTGGCCATTTGATGCGTCTGCTGCGATATAAAATCCATAGGCATTCCAGTCTATTAATGATTTCAGTCCGACCCGGACCAGAAATTCATCTTCTACGATCATTACAGGAATCATATTAATCAACCTCCTTGACTGTCTCTGTTTGAATTGGCTGCGTTACGATTACCTTAGTACCAATATGCAGTTCGGAATGGAAGGAGATTCCATATTTCTCCCCAAACCAAATCTGGATGCGTTTGTTAATATTCGTAAGTCCAATATTATGTACCCCTTCCGCCGAAGAGTGTGGCAGCTGGCAGCCGTCAAAAGAAATGCCTTCCCCATTGTCCTCCACTTCATATACAAGTGCATCTTCCGACAGATAAGCGCGTATTACAATTCTGCCATAATCGGAAGCATCTGAAAAGGCATGGTAAAAACAATTTTCCACCAAAGGCTGTATCAGAAGTTTTAGAGTTTTGCATTTTTTTGTTTTCTCCTGAACTTCAAACAGGATATCAATGGAAGCATTATACCGGAACTTCATAATATCTACATAACAGGAGACCTCCTGAAGTTCCTGTTCCACCAGAATAAATTCATTGGGATGGCTGCTGGTAATCTGAAGCAAAGTAGAGAATGAGGAAATCATCTCCGCAATCTGGGGGGAATCCTGCATCAGTGCCAGCCAGCGGATAGAGTTCAGGGTATTGTAGGTAAAATGGGGATTAATCTGAGCCTGCAGTATCTCAAGTTCCGTTTTCCTTTTTTCTTCTTCAATATTCTTCATCCGGCTGATCAGGCCGGATATTCGGTGCAGCATATTATCATAGCCGTCAATCAGAACGTTGATTTCCGCTACCTGAGAAGTATAAGGATCAAATGTAAAGTCCCCTTTTGCACTGCGCTCCATGGAACGCATCAGAGGATTAAAGGATCTGGTAATTACCCGGCTCAGGAAAAAAGTCAGTATGATACTGATTAACAGTGCCAGCAAAACGATCATCACGATCTGGTGATAAATAGGATACAGATCTTCTTTGGTTGCATCTTTTGGTGTCAGGGAGACCAGTGTCCAGTTGGTGAAGGGGTTAATTTGTTTTGCTAATATATATGTGGTATTTTTCAGCTTGATATGTGCACCGGTATCGTAGGCATTTAAATTGGTCAGATGGTTTTCCAAAAGGTCCTGTTTGCTGGCATTCTGAGTATAGAGCAGCGTGTTTTCTGCATCAAATGCCGATATAATCACACCGTTATTGCTGTTGATGTTCTTCAGACAGTTCTGAAGAAGGCTTGCGTCCAGGAGCACAAGCAGGACACCGGGGGATTTTGAAATGAGGGTGCGGCAGAATGACTGGGCGTAGATAAAATAATTTTCATCATAGGTGAGTATCACCTGGTCCTGTCTGCCCTCCTGCACGTCCTGGAACCAGTCTTCCTCCATAATTGCTGAATAGTTTATTGGTGAGAAACTGTCATGTATAAAAAATACTTTGTCATTTTTATACAGATATATATTCCGAATGTATTTGTAATAATTGGATGAGGTGGCGAGGAGCTGCTGTACTTTGGATTCATTTTGCAGACGGGTAAACTGGTTGGGATGACTGGCAGCCAGATTGACCGCGCCTGTCAGCTCTGAGTTATTTTCCAGTATAGAACCAAGGGTCGTCACGTCATAGAAAATCATAGACAGCTGTTCATTTGCCTGTTCAAATACTTCCTCGTATTTTGTGGTGGACATTTGATGAAATATGTCCGTAAAGTAGGTTGTAATGCTGATGCTGACTGTTGCTAAGATTAAAATAATAATGCCGGATGCCGATGTAAATAAAATTTTCATAAGGGAATAAGTCTTTTTATGCATAATATGCCACCTATCTATTTAATCCAGCGGGCAGTGGACCAACCGGCTGTACCTGCAGATCCGCTTGGCGGCTGCGGTAAGGGGGTGTACATCCCGCCTGCAGTGGGTTTTGACTTTATGGAAATCATAGCATAAGAAAAGACGGGAAACAAGTCGTGAGAAATAATGACATTAGATATTTATACAAGTGTGTTGATTTTTATAAATCAATGTGAAAAAAACCATTTATATCTGTAACCCTTAGTAAAAGGATTGGATGAATTTGGTAAACAAAGCAGTTAGTCTCTCTATTTTATAAGATGTTACAGTCCGATATAATAAAGATACCTTAAGAAAAGGTCTTTGTGATTGGGAGTATCATAGAAAAGCTGTATGAATCATGCGGTCAGGTATGAATATGAACGGTAATCGCAAGAGAACCTGCAAGATGTTTGCAAGAGTGAAAGAGAGGATGAATGGTATGAAAAAGAAAAAACTGATGTCTTTGTTACTGGTTTCGGCAATGGTGTGTTCTATGGCAGCGGGGTGCGGAGGCGGAAAAGAAGCATCCGGTTCACAGGAAACAAAGGGGGAGTCAAAGGAAGAAACAAAGGAAGCATCCGGCAATGAAACGAAAGAAGCATCCGGAGAGCAGGAAGAAAAAGTACTGACGATGATGAACTATATTGACCCTGCAAACACAGACGATCCTATGCAGTCAGTAGTAATCAAACTGTATGAAAAGTTTACGGAAGAAACGGGAATCAAGATTGAATACAATGTAGTTCCGTGGGATCAGCTGGAATCCAAGATTGTTATTACCAATCGGGCAGGGGCGCCCAGTGATCTGGTGGCTGTCAGCTCACAAAAGCTGGCTTCTCTGGTAAACAGCGGTGCATTGATGCCTTTGGATGATATGATTGACGAGAGCTACAACCGGGATGATTTTTCCAATGCTGTCTGGGCGGCAGGTACTTACAGCGGAGACAATAAGGTTTATTGTATGCTGCAGTCTGTACACACCAGAGGAATATGGTATAATACAGATTATGTAAAGGAAGCGCCGAAGACCTGGGATGAAATCGTATCGGCTGGACAAAAAGCCATGTCAGAAAATGAAGGCATTTATGGTTTCGGATTCTGGGGAGGAAAACATTATGCCTCCGGTGAAACTGCAATTGGTCCTTTAACCTGGGCAGGAGGCGGAAAGCTGACCAATGATGACGGAAGTGCCGCATGGGATAATGATGCGGCGGCAGATGCCATAAAATTTATGTCTGACTGCGTAAATGAATATAAGATCACACCGGAGACCTGTTTGTCCGTCAGCGATTATAATGATGTTACCCAGCAGTTTGCAGCGGGCAATATCGCGATGATCTTTGATGGTTCCTACGCAAAGCCTACGCTGGAGGCTTCCGATCTGGGGAAAGAAGGTAAATTTGATTTTGCACCTGTTCCAGCCAAGACCGAAGGAGGTCCTCAGCCTCATTTTTCCAATGGCTGGGCATGGGGAATTCCAAGTAAATCAAAACAGCCGGAACTGGCATGGGAATTCATAAAATGGTTCTCACAGAAAGAGCAGCAGCTGGCACATTCCAAGGCAGAGGGAGGACTCCCAATTACAATTGAAGCGCAGCAGGACGAGATGTATCAGGAAGGCCTGGAGAAGAAATTTATTGATAACCTGAATAACAATGCACATAGCATGGATCCTTTCGTTTATTATCAGGAAGGTCTGGAGGAGTTGGCTGTAGCGGGAGCAACTTACTGCCTGGATCCCAGCAGTGATCTAAAGGCAGTACTGAAAGAATCCCAGGAAGCATTTAACCAGAAATATTATGCGGAATAGCAGGCTTAATGGCATGTGTCTGCAGCATAAATGCAGGCACATGCGGATTTTTCTATCTATGCATATGAGCAATGTCAGGAGGAAGGTATATGTTCCATACAAAAAAGAAGTCCTATCTGCCCTATTTCTTGGTCGCTCCGGTCTTTTGTATTCTCTTGCTGTTTTCCTATCTGCCCTTTCCATATACGGTGTATCTGTCGTCCCAGAACGTCATGCCGGGAACTGGAGAAATGGAATTCGTAGGACTAAAGAATTACAAGATGATACTTAAAGATCCGAACTTCTGGGAGAGCATGAGAAATACCGGGTATTTTGTAATTGTGGCTACGATTGTTGTTATTGTATTAGGGGTAATCGTGGCGCTTATTTTAAACAGTAAAATAAAGGGAATGGGTGTCTACATGACGATTTTATTCATCCCCTGGATCGTATCCGATGTAGTTGCCGGTTTTTCCTGGAAATGGATGCTGAATGCGGATTTTGGTGTCCTGAATTATCTGTTTGAACCCTTACATTTAAAGGTCAGCAATCTGATCACGAAGCCGGAATATGCCATGATTGCAGTAATCATGGTGACAATGTGGAAACAGCTGGCTTATTCCACCATTCTGCTTCTGGCTGGTCTGCAAAATGTATCGAAAGAGCTTCTGGAGGCGGCGAAACTGGATGGCTGTTCCGGCTTTCAGGCATTCTGGTATATTACATTTCCTATTTTCAGCCCGATTCTGCTGGTAACTACGCTGCTGGATATTATTAACTTCATCAGTCAGTCGGGAATGCTTCTTGTGCTGACAAACGGCGGGCCCCTCCGCAGTACAGAAACACTGGCACTATATATGTTTAAAGAGGCATTTACCAATTTCCATCTGACCAATGCATCTGCAATTTCCATGGTATTGGCGGTAATTAACATCATGATTGTTTTTATATATTTCTATATCAATAAAAAGAGCAGAGAGTGGGTGGATTGAGTATGGCAGAGAGTATGGAAATGAGTATGAAAATGAGCAAGAAAAGGAGTATGAAAAATAAAAAATGTAAGAAAAAAGCTTTTGCAGTGATCAAACATTTGATCATGATCCTGGTTTCGGCTTATATGCTGGTACCTCTGTTATGGGGGTTTCTTACTTCCTTAAAGCCCCAGAACCTGATTTTTACATATCCCCCAAAGTTTTTCTCCGGGCTTACCCTTGAGAATTACAAGCATGTTTTTGAAACCCAGAATCTGGGACAAAATATTCTTTCAACCCTGGGACTTGCCGGTATTTCCACTGTGATCGGAATATTATTTGCCTCCTTTGCAGCTTATATATTCTCAAGATATAAATTTCGAGGAAAGGGCTTTTTTATCGGATTTGTGGTGTGCCCCATGTTGATTCCGGGACTTGTAAACCTGATTCCACTGTTTACCGTTTATACAAAACTAGGACTGGTTGACAATTTCTTTGGATTAATTCTGCTGTATCTTCCGTCCGTAATGCCATTTTCCATTATGGTTCTGCAGAATTATTTAAAAGCAATTCCCTTTACGCTGGAGGAAGCCGCCATGATTGACGGATGCAGCAGATTCCAGCTTTTGACGAAAATAATTCTGCCGGTAATATTGCCGGGTGTGATTGCTGTTGCTATGATCTCTTTCGTTACCATCTGGAATGAGTTTATTATAACGTTAATCTTTACCACAGGTGGAAATCTCAGGACGCTCACCATGGGAATGTATTATATGATGAGCAAAAATAATGTAAATTACGGTGCAGTCTGTGCAGTATCTTTTGTCAGCATAGTTCCGGTCCTGATTATTTTTCTTATATTCAGAAAACAATTTATTAATTCAATGATAGATGGGGCAATTAAGGGGTAGTGGACAGGTGTGCTCTGGCAGCCCGAAAAGCGTAAAATGCGGCAAAATCTTTATGGAGAACCGGTGAAGGAGGTTATTATGACAAGTAAAGAAAGATTATTAACGGCACTGGACGGGGGATGTCCCGACAGGCTTCCGGCAACGACCCACCACATTATGAAATATTTTCTGGATACTTATATGGGAGGATGCAGCGACCGGGAATTTTTCCGGCAGATGGGACTGGATCCCATACACTGGGTCAATCATTCGTTTTACACCAGGGAACAGGAAGAGAACTGGAGAATTGAAGAGGAACCCATCGATGCGCCTGGGTACCGGACTGTTCGTTATAAGATTCATACGCCAAAGAAAACCTTTACGATGGTTGTTCAGTATAATCAATACACCTCCTGGGTGACGGAACATCTGCTTAAAGAAAAAAGAGATATTGAAATACTGGCGAGATATCTTCCAAGTCCCAGGGCGGATGTGCAAAAAATTAATGAAGAAGCAGACGAACATCCGGATTGCCTGATCCGTGGATTTATACCATGTTTTGACATTTCGGGACAGCCGGGCTGCTGGCAGGATCTGGCATGCATTTTCGGAATACAGGATCTGATTATGGAGACATATGACGATCCCCAGTGGGTGAAGGAAGTGCTGGGGATTTTACAGAAACGAAAACTTGATTATGTAGATACGCTGGATGGATGCAGGTATGATATACTGGAAATGGGCGGTGGAGATGCATCTACTACAGTGATATCACCCGGGATATTTCAGGAGTTTGTTGCTCCGTATGATACGCCGATTATTCATGGAATCCAGCAGAAGAACATACGGGTAGTTTATCATACCTGCGGTGGAATGATGCCGATTTTAGAGGATATTGCGGCGATGGGTCCTAATGCAATGGAGACTTTTACACCAGTGGATATGGGCGGAGATGCAGATTTAAAAGAAGCAAAACGCAGAATTGGGAAAAAGGTTTGCATGATTGGGGGATTCGACCAGTTTCACTTTTTCAACGGCTGTTCTCAGGCGGAAACCAGAAGCAGAGTCAGAGCATGTTTTGAGGAAGCAGGGGAAAATGGAGGCTTTATCCTGGCACCTTCGGATCATTTCTTTGATGCAGATCCTGAGTTAATCCGAGCTTTTGCCCAGGAAGCTGCCTGCTGCATCTATAAATAAAACAAATGGGTGATTGGAGGAGGAAACTATGTGGGGAAGAGAACTGATTGAAGCAGCAATTGCGGGAAAGAGCTGTGACATAAATGGATTTTGGGTAGGGCATCCTACAGACGAAGCGAAAAAGATCTACTATGAGGAAACAGGCATAACCGAAAATACGGGTAAGTCAGAGGCTGACTTTAATTTAAAAATCAATTCGGATATGATCTGGCTGAGTCCGGAGCTGGATCCCCGGAGCTGGAAAAGCCCGGACGGGACACCAATGTGGAACTGTTTTAACGAGGACAGGAAAAGCCTTGGAAGCGGCGGAATATTTGCGGAATGTGTAAGTGTGGAAGAAATAGAAGCGTTTCCCTGGCCGGATCCGGGATATTTGGATTTTAAAGGCTGTCTGGAAGATACCAGATACGCATATGAAAAGGGACTGGCGGTATTTGGTGGAATGTGGTGTCCGTTTTTTCATGTGTTATGTGACTTCTTTGGCATGGAAAACTATTTTGTTAAAATGTATACCGATCCCGATGTAGTTCATGCCGCAACACGCCATATTACAGACTTCTATCTGGAAGCCAACCGGCGTTACCTTCAGCAGGCAAAACCATATCTGAGTGCGGCGTTTTTTGGAAACGACCTGGGTACCCAGTTAAGCCTTTTGATCAGTCCTGAGAGCTTTGACGAATTTGTACTGCCCTATCTTACGGAAATTGTTCAGGGAATAAAGGCAGAGGGTCTGAAAACAGCCATGCACTCCTGCGGTGCCATCGATCTGATTATACCGAAACTGATCGATGCAGGCGTTGATATCCTCCATCCGCTTCAGGCAAAAGCAGCCGGAATGGATGCAGAAAGTCTTGCGGCAAAATATGGAGGCAAGCTGGTATTTATGGGAGGCATTGATACGCAGGAACTGCTTCCTTTCGGGAACAGCAGCCAGGTAAAGGAAGAGGTATTAAGGCTTCGCGATATCTTTAAAGGAAAGTTTATCGTATCCCCAAGCCATGAGGCGCTGCTTCCAAATGTTCCGTTTGAAAATGTAATGGCAATGAGTGAAGGGGCTAAAGAAGGGAAGCGGGGCTAAATTTAATTTAATACGCTCTAAGGAAAAATATGGTTGACGTACCATACGCTCTATGATAGGATGAATCTATAGAAGCAAGCACTGGTATACACAAGTGACGGAATAAAAATAGCATATTCGGTAGAAGGATTTGGGAGAGACTATGTAGGTAGCGCCGAAGGGGAAAGTATGGAAACTCTCAGGCAAAAGAACCAGATCTGGACGAATCTCTGGAGAGCGCAGCAGCACCAACGAAGTAAATCTTTTCCGGGTACGGGTTATATACAGACGTATGCAGGAATGGACAAATCTTTCAGGTAAAAGGACAGAGACGGATTGAATGAATGAAGTACATCTTCATTTTTTCAGCCCGTCTTTTTTTGTGCGTTTCGGTGGATGTGGATGGAACCTGGGATATGCAGTGGGTGAAAGTATAAAAGGAGGAGGAAATCTATGGAGCGTAAGACGCCGCTTTACGAGAAACATGTGAGTCTGAAAGGGAAGATGGTACCTTTTGCAGGGTATCTGCTCCCGGTGCAATATGATGGAGGAGTAATTGCAGAACATATGGCAGTACGAAGGAACTGCGGGCTGTTCGATGTTTCCCATATGGGGGAATTTATTTGCAGGGGAAAAGATGCGGTTATGAATCTTAATTATCTTCTGACAAATGATTTTACAAAAATGTATGACGGGCAGGCAAGGTACAGCCCTATGTGTAATGAAAAAGGAGGGATACTGGATGATTTAATTGTCTACAAAATCAAAGAGGATGACTATTTTATTGTAGTGAATGCAGCTAACCGGGAAAAAGATTTTAGCTGGATGAACCGGCATCGTTTTGGGGATGTACAGTTTATGGATATATCAGATTCTACGGCACTGATCGCGCTCCAGGGTCCAAAAGCGGAAGCCGTATTAAGGAAAACAGCTGCGGATACAAATATTCCTGGAAAGTATTACAGTGCCGATTTTAAAGGCCGGATAGGAGGAATTCCCTGCACGATTTCAAAGACGGGATATACAGGGGAAAATGGGTTTGAATTTTACTGCAGACCGGAAGATGCGGCTGAAATATGGGATATGCTCACAGAAACCGGAGCGGACCATGGCATGATGCCATGTGGGCTGGGGGCCAGGGATACGCTGAGACTGGAAGCCGCCATGCCCCTTTATGGCAATGAAATGGATGAAGGAACCACACCCTTTGAAGCCGGACTGGAGAGCTTTGTAAACATGGAGAAAGAAGATTTTATCGGAAAAAAAGCATGGATGGAAAGGTCTGATGCGACCAGATGCAGAATGGGGCTTAAAGTTACTGGACGGGGAATCATCAGGGAACAGGCTGATCTTTACCGGGAGGGCAGGCTGATCGGTAAGACTACATCAGGAACTTATTCCCCTTTGATGCAGTATTCCATTGCTATGGCACTTATGGACCGGAATGCAGTGGGGATTGGCGATGAAGTAGAGGCTGACGTAAGAGGAAGAAAAGTTTTGGCACAGGTAGTAGAATTGCCTTTTTATAAAAGAGGTTGAAAAATAGAGCGCCGCAGCAGCCGGCATAAATGACGAGGAGGAAAGCTATGAATTATCCAAAGGATTTAAAGTATGTGAAATCTCATGAGTGGATCAGAAAAGAAGCAGATGGGATGGTAGTGATTGGGATCACGGATTACGCTCAGGATGCATTAGGGGATCTGGTATTTGTCAATCTGCCGGAAATCGGAGATGAGATATCATTAGGGAATCCTTTTGCAGATGTAGAATCTGTAAAGGCGGTGTCTGAGATATTTTCTCCGGTTACGGGATATGTAGCAGAAATTAATGAGGAACTGCTGGACAGCCCGGAACTGATTAATGAAGATCCTTATGAGGCATGGTTTATCAAGGTAGAGAGGATTTCGGAGGAAGAAGATTACATGGACGCACAGAGTTACGAAGCTTATGCGGATCAGCTGTAATCATAGCAGAAAGGAGGGGGATGTATGGGTTCATATGTTGTTTCCACAAAGGAAGAACAGGAGCAAATGCTGAAATCCATGGGCTATAAAGAGATCAGGGAATTATTTTCTATGATCCCAGAGGATGTCAGACTGAACAGAGAGCTGAATCTGCCGCCAGGCTGTTCGGAAATGGAAGTGTTGCGCAGGATGGAAGAGCTGGCAGATGAAAATACAATATTCCGGCATATATTCCGGGGTGCCGGTGCGTATCACCATTATATTCCGGCAGCAGTGAACCGGATTGCACAGAAGGAAGAATTTCTTACCGCATATACGCCCTACCAGGCAGAGATCAGTCAGGGCATTCTGCAGTCTGTATTTGAATATCAGACTATGATTTGTGAACTGACAGGGATGGATGTATCTAATGCTTCCGTGTACGATGGAGCTACAGCCGCAGCTGAGGCGGCAGCTATGTGCCGGGACAGAAAAAGAAATAAAATCGTAGTGTCGGCATCCACAAACCCGGAAGTGGTCCAAACGATTCAGACGTATTGTTTTGGAAATGGATCAGAGATTGCGATCGTACCTGAAAAGTCCGGGGTAACAGACCTGGAGGCATTAAAAGAGACCATGACACCGGATGTCTGCTGTTTCTATGTTCAACAGCCTAATTTCTATGGTATACTTGAGCATTATGAGGATATAGAAGAGATCGTTCATAAGAGCGGGGCAATGCTGGTTATGGGCTGTAATCCCATTGCACTTGCCGTATTGAAAACTCCGGGAGAATACGGTGCGGATATGGCTGTTGGGGACGGACAGCCCCTTGGCATGCCGCTGGGATTTGGAGGACCCTATCAGGGCTTTATGACAGTGCGGGCATCGCATGCGCGTAAGCTTCCAGGGAGAATCGTGGGTGAAACCACGGATGAAAAAGGAAACAGGGCATTTGTCCTGACCTTACAGGCGCGGGAACAGCATATCAGAAGAGAAAAGGCGGGGAGCAATATCTGTTCTAACCAGGCGCTTTGTACTCTGCGGGCGGCTGTCTATATGGCTGTTATGGGAAGCCGGGGAATGGAAGAAGCGGCACAGCAGTGTACAGCGAAAGCACATTATCTCCAGCAGGAATTGGATAAGATCGGTTATAAACTAAAATTTCAACAGCCGTTCTTCCACGAATTTGTCACCAGTACTCCGATGCCGGCAAAAAAGGCCTTAAAGCATTTAGAGGAACAGGGATTTCTGGGAGGACTGCCACTGTCAGATAATGAGATTCTGTGGTGTACAACAGAACAGAATACCAGGGCAGAAATGGATGAAATGACTGCCATATTAAAGGGGGTGCAGGAATCATGAAACTGCTCTTTGAACAAAGTACATGCGGCAGGGGATGCGATATCTTAGGAAGCTGTGACGTGCCCCTGGTGCAGCACAAGGGAATGGAACGGATAAAAAAACTGCACCTGCCTCAGATGGCGGAAAATGATATCAGCAGGCATTATACAAAACTGGCTGAGAATACGTATGGAGTGAATACCGGGTTTTATCCGCTGGGTTCCTGTACGATGAAGTATAATCCCAAGGTAAATGAAGAGGCTGCGGCATTGCCCGGCTTTACAGAAATACATCCGTTACAGCCGGCTAGAACTGTACAGGGATGTCTAAGGGTACTTAAACTGGCGGAGGAATATCTCTGCGAGATTACGGGTATGGATGGCATGTCATTTCAGCCTGCAGCAGGAGCACATGGGGAGTTTACGGGTTTACTGCTTATGAAGGCATATCATGAAAAACGGGGTGATAGGAAAAGGACAAAGATGATAGTCCCAGACTCGGCACATGGAACCAATCCTGCAAGTGCCGCCATGGCAGGTTATACGATCGTGAATATTCCGTCTAATGAATGTGGGTGCGTTGACCTGGATTCGCTAAAAGCAGCTGTGGGAGATGATACTGCCGGATTAATGCTGACGAATCCCAATACCGTAGGACTATTTGATGAAAATATCCTGGAGATAACCAGGATTGTGCATGAGGCAGGCGGCTTGAATTATTATGACGGTGCTAACTTAAATGCAGTTATGGGTATTGCAAGACCAGGAGACATGGGATTTGACATTGTTCATTTGAATCTGCATAAGACATTTTCTACTCCTCATGGAGGCGGCGGACCGGGAAGCGGTCCCTGTGGATGTAAGGATTTTCTGCTTCCATACCTTCCGGGATACAGGGTTTGCCAATCCCGCACCGGGGAAGGGAACGAAGAGCTATCTTTAAAAGTACCGCCGGAATCAATTGGCTCGGTAAAAGAATTTTATGGAAATTTCCTGGTGGTTGTAAGAGCACTGGCTTACATTCTTACACTGGGGAGGGAAGGGATTAAAGAAGCTTCCCAGGCAGCGGTTTTGAATGCCAATTATATGATGCACCGCTTAAAAGAACAATATGAAATGGCATACAGCGGACCCTGCATGCACGAATTTGTAATGTCTCTGGGGAAGATAAAGCAGGAGACAGGGATTACGGCGATGGATGCTGCCAAATCAATGCTGGACTGCCGGCTTCATCCGCCAACCATGTATTTTCCATTAATTGTACCGGAGGCACTTATGGTAGAGCCTACAGAAACCGAATCCAGGGAAACACTGGACGAGGCCGTGGACGTAATGTTGAAAATTTACCGTGAGGCTTATGAAAATCCACAAAAGCTTCATCAGTCACCGGTCACTGCAATTATCGGGCGTCCGGATGAAGTAAAGGCTGCAAGAAAGCCAAAGCTCCGGTATATTCCGGAAAATGAAATGGAGTAAAATACACGCAATAAAACAATCATGAAAAAGGAGTTTGGGAATATGGCAGAAAATCAATACGATTATGATCTGGTAGTGATCGGATCTGGTCCGGGTGGGTATGTAGCGGCGATAAAGGCAGCAAAAAAAGGAATGCGCACTGCAGTCATAGAGAGCAGACAGGCAGGGGGCACCTGCCTGAACAGAGGCTGTATCCCTGCCAAGACGATCCTGCACAGTGCAGAGATGTTTAGGGAACTGCAAAATAGCGGGGCTTTTGGAATCCACACAGAGTCATTAACCTATAATATGCAGGAAATCCAGCGGAAAAAAGAAGAAGTAGTGGAACAGCTGCGCAGGGGAATCCATATGCTTTTTAAAAATAACCGCATTACCTCTTATCAGGGGATTGGACAGATCCGGGATGGGCATACGGTATGGACAGGAGAGGAGCTGCTTACTGCTAAAAACATTCTGATTGCAACAGGATCGGTTCCGGCAGAGCTTTCGATAGAAGGTGCCCGCCTGGAGGGCGTCTTAAACAGCGACCAGCTGCTGGACAGGAAGAAACCATGTAAAAAGCTGGTAATTATAGGCGGTGGCGTGATTGGCATGGAATTTGCATCAATATATCAGGCACTTGGTACAGAGGTGGTGGTGATTGAGGCAATGGACCGCATACTTTCCAATATGGATAAAGAAATCGGGCAGAATCTGAAAATAATTATGAAAAAGCGTGGTGTGACTATTCACACCCAGGCGATACTGGAAAAAATATGGGAGGACAACGGGCTTCACTGTGCCTTTTTAGCCAAAGGAGAGAGACAGGAGATTGAGGCAGAGGCTGTATTGATGGCTGCCGGGAGAAAAGCATATACAAAAGGGCTTTTTGGAGATGGGATTGCTGTGGAAATGGAACATGACAAGATAAAGGTAAACAAAAATTTTCAGACGAATTATGAGAATATTTATGCGGTGGGGGATGTAATTGGCGGGATTTCCCTGGCACATATGGCAAGTGCAGAAGGAATCAATACCGTCTGCCATATGAATGGAGAAGAACCGGTGATGAATCTGGGCACCGTTCCCTACTGTGTATATACAAATCCGGAAATAGCCTGTGTGGGAATGACGGCACAGGAAGCGAAAGATTGCGGAATAGAAGCAGCTACTTCGAAATACCTGATGTCTGCAAATGGAAAGTCCCTGCTTACCGGTCAGGAGAGGGGATTTATAAAATTAGTGGCGGCAAAAGACAGCGGACAAATTCTGGGTGCACAGATGATGTGTGCCAGAGCTACCGACATGATCGCGGAGATCGGACTTGCAATTGCCGGGGGACTTACCAGGAACCAGATCACATCGGCGATCCACCCGCATCCTTCTTTTAGCGAAGGAATATGGGAGGCAGCCGAATTATTGTAATCAGCCAAAGACCATGAGATCCTGGTTGGTGATGGCGTGGTTTGGTTCGATAACCAAAAAACGGTCATCCGTCCAGGGTCCGGTAAGAAGCTGTCTGATAAAACTGTCATTTCCTTCAATTACCTCATGGGTTAGATTTAATTCCGCTGCGATATGACGTGTCTCCGGCAGAATGGCCGGTAAATGATATGCCTTGGTGTCAATTACAGCCAGCCGTTTGTAATTAGACAGCAGGGAGCGAAAGATGATTTTGGCTTTTTGCTCTCCGTACTTTTCACGTGTATATACATACTCTGCCCAAATATTCCGTTCGCCGTCCAGCCAGCCTTTTGTCAAAAAATAAGAGGCTGCTTCGGCGGATATTTCCTGGCGTTTTTTAAAAGATCCCAGCATCAGGGTAATACAGTCGTCCACTCTTGGAAGGATCAGCTGAAAGTTCCCGGTTTTCAGCCCGTTAACGGCATTGCCGCAATAGCCAAATGCCAGGATGACACGTTCCGTTTCCGAAGAAATCTCATCCAGTGTTTTTTGCAAGGCTTCTCTAAGCTTTTCAGGATAATTATGCAGACCGGATTCCAGCCAGGTACAGGGGTAGGAAATACCGGTATCCCGGATGGCTTTTTTTAATTCTCTTTCAATAGTTTTACATGCAATCATTATGGTTTTCATGGGAAGACCTCCGTTTTATCTGTGGCTATGGGAATTTGCTTAAATAATTAAGAAAATTCTTATGACAAATGCGCAATAATCCTTTATAATATTATACATATATTTTTGGAAGAAAATTTTATTATTTTAATATACGGCATGGCGGGGTGATAATAATGACACTGAATGAACAATTTGTGAAAGCAATTGAGGATCTGGATGAGGACAGGGCTTTGGAACTCACAGATCAGCTCATGCAAAATGGTGTAAACTGGATGGTTATTCTGGAGCTCTTGCAGACCGGCGTAAAACTGGTGGGCAACCGGTATGAGGAAGGAGAATATTTTATTGCAGACCTGATTATGTCAGGGATCATCTTTCGCAGCGTCATTGAACATTATGGCGTAATCGTTCCCGGAATACTGGATATTTCTCTTTCCAGTGACACTCCCTGTATGGTCATGGGAACCGTAGAAGGAGATGTTCATGATATTGGAAAAGACATTTTTATCAGCCTGCTGGCAGCTCAGGGTATCCGTGTCATTGACCTTGGAACGGATACATCTCCCAAAGCTTTTGCAGACAGCATCCGCACCTATGCTCCTAAAGTGGTGGGTATGAGCGGTATCATGAATTTTGCTGTGTCCTCTATGAAGAGAACCATAGACCTGATCTGCCAGGAAGGTCTGCGGGATCAGGTTAAAATTATCGTCGGCGGCTGCTGTATTACAGCAGAAATGGCAGAAAATATAGGGGCAGACGCTTATTCCGGTGATTTGCTGGATGGTTCTGCACTCTGTAAAAAATGGATATTTGAAACGGAGGCAGATTAGTCTATGGCCGAAGCATTATATAAACATGTTTTTAGTGATGTAAAGCGCGCAATCTTTGAAGGAGAATACAAGCCCGGCGATATGCTTCCTTCTGAGAATGAACTGGCAGCAAAATACAATACCAGCAGAGTTACCATCCGGAAAAGCCTGGGGATGCTGGAAAATGAACGGATCGTAAAGTCATGGCACGGAAAGGGATATTTTGTTATTGAACCCGAACACGCGAAGTTTACGCTTGTTTACGAAGAACACAACAAGGCACTGGAAAGTAAACTGCAGTATATACGCCTGCTCCATCCGGAAGACGAAGTACAGTCAGCATTGCACGTAGATCCCAGGCAGCGCGTAGTATCCATTATGCGGATACTCTATAATACCAAGAAAAATATGCTGTGTGATTTGATGTATCTTCCCTACCAGAAAGGTATGCCTTTGATCGAAATGGAAATACAGTATGCGGATTTTCCCGATCTGGTGAAAAATAAAGTGTCCACTTTTGCAATTCATACGAAAATGGAAATTGGAATTGCCGCCGCAACCGGAGAAGTTGCAAAGCGTCTGATGTTGGAAGAAGGAACTTCTGTACTGGTTATCTACCGTTATTTGTATGATGAGATGGATCGTCCGGTTGCCTTTGGAAAACGATATCTCCATCCGGATTGTGGTCATTTGACAGCCCATTCGGGATTTTTCCCTGATTAATATAGAAAAGTGCGCTCCTCAAAAGGGCGCACTCATTTTATTTTTTAACAGGTCCGATACGTCCCTTGCGGTATGCGGTATTATAGTTACGGCAGTATTTATCTCTGCATAACAGAGCTTCTGTTGCAAGGAGCGTGGTGTAGGTATCCCGGTTTGTAGGATCAATAATCGCTGAATCCATTCCCGCATTCATAGCAAGTGTCAGGAAATTCAGGTTGATTGCCTTGCGGTGGGGCATGCCAAAGGAAATATTGGACAAGCCCGAAGTTGTCTTAACATCGGGGTACTTTGATTTGATCCGGTGTATGGCATCCACAAATACAAGCAGAGAATCATTCACGGCGCTTAAAGCCATAACCAGCGGGTCGATAAAGATACGGTCCGGGGTAATGCCATATGCGCCGGCCTTTTCAATCAGCAGGCCTGCAATAGCCGCCTTGCTTTTGGCGTCGTAGGGGATTCCGCTGTCGTCACAGGTGAGAGCGACTACTTTCCAGTCATTATCCGCCAAAAGCGGATAGAGAACTTCGCACTTATTACCTTCCCCGGATACCGAATTAATAATGCCCGGTTTTTTCACCATTGGCATGACTGCTTTTAGAATCTCCGGATTGGGGCTGTCAATGCAAAGCGGTGTCTCCAACGTATCCTGCACGATATCGATCAGCCATTTCATCACCTCAAGCTCACAGGAAGGATCGGTTCCCGCGCAGATATCCAGATAATCCGCTCCGGCTTCTGTCTGGCGGATTGCAAGGTTTCTTATAAATGCTTCATCGCGGTTTGTAATCGCGGCAGCAGAAGAGGGAATGGCACCATTTATTTTTTCTCCAATAATTATCATCTTATATCCTCCTTAACTGGCTTTTAAGCCAGCTTCCATTTCAGCAATTTTCTTTTCGCTCAGCGGCATCAGTGCGGCTATAAAGGCGGCAATGATAAATAATATGCCGGGTATGAGCAGGACGAGGTTTTTCAGACCGGATAGCTGTGAAGCGGTCAGGCTGGCAGCAGCGGGATCGTAACCAATGGCATTTAATGCAATTCCGATAATAATTACACTGAATGCAATTCCGATCTCCACCGGCAGCACATAGATCGACATTACGAAACCATGAGCGGAAAGTCCGGTCTTCCACTGGTGATAATCAGCCGCCTTGGAATACATGACGATTCCCACACAGACCTGAAGTGCTGCTCCAAAATATGCCAGACAGATACAGGCTGTATAGACTATCAGATTGCCTTCTGCAAAAAAGCGGGGTACCAGCATACCCACAGCATACATACACATTGCCAGAACGGATGAATTTTTCCTCCCAATCAGGTTACTGATGTGGGGGGAGGCTATACTGCTGATAAAACATACCGCAGTTGCTGCAGTAGCTACCGTGGTGATCGCTGACATGTCCCCCAGAAACCATTTAAAATAATAAGCCATAGTAGAAACATAAATCATAAATCCAAGATAACGGAACACTTCAATCAGCATACAGCAGATCAGGGGAGGATTTTTTAAAACGGTGTCAATCATCTGCTTTACCGTTAGCTGGTCGGAATGATCATCTTTTGAATTCTCATCGTAATAAACATCATAGTCTTTTCCCGCATGGGCGGTAGTGTAATAGCAGACAAGGCCGGTTAATCCAAACAGGATAGCTACGCCAAAATAACCTTTAGCTTCATTTCCCTGTCCAATCAGGGCAATTAGCGGCAGGCAGATAAGGGAGAACACAATATTACCCACCTGCTCAAATTGTGCAGAACGGGCGGTAAGCATCATACGTTCTTTATCATTTTGTGCCATCCTGGTCATCAGGGCTCTCTGTGCACCGCCCGGTTTATCCAGCAGTCCGTAAGCCAGCAGATACATAATGCCGTAATAGATTGCTACGACAATTGGATTGCCGGTGATCCTGGTAAAACACAGTATGGTAAAAAATGACGTAACCGGTACGATATAAAGAATCCAGGAGCGGTACTTTCCCAGCTTAAATCTTCCGTTCTGGACAAATCCCGCAATGATCGGGGTACAGCAGAAGTCAAAGATCCTGGTACAGGTAAAAACCGTAGCCATAACACCGGCGGGAACAAGAGCTACATCTGTTACAAAATAGATAAAATAGGTGTTTGCAAGGCTGAACAGCAGGCCGACTCCAAAAGAACCTGCAGCAAATTGAAATACCAGTAATTGTGACAGCTTACGGCTGGGTTGCTGTGAGTTGGACATGAAGGAACTCCCCTTTCAGATTTCATTAGTTGACGTCTGTTAATTAGTAAAGTATAATTCAGTATAACTTGTATTTATAAGTTGCTTTGTCTAAATCTGATGTTAGCATGTAAGTCAAAAATTGTCAAATAGAAATAGATAAACCCCACTTATAAATATAAAATTGGTGTAATTGCACAAATTTTGCAGATAAATTTGTAGCAATAAACCTTATAATTTTACAGGAGGTGTTTTATGTTGAGTATGAATGGCAGGCGGGGTTTTGAAAGTGATAATTGTTCTTCGGTGCACCCTCGGGTCATGCAGGCACTTATGGAAGTGAACTGCGGACATGTTCCAGGATATGGCTATGATCCGGTGACAGCCCAGGCAGACCAAATTTTTAATCAGTTATTTGAAAGAAAAGTCGATGTGTTTTTTACCTTTAACGGAACAGGGACTAACTGTGCGGCGCTTGCGCATCTGGTTACGCCCTGGCAGAGTATCTTTTGCGCAGACAGCGCACATATTAATTCTGCAGAGACAGCAGCACCGGAACGCATTGCTCATGCAAAGCTGGTACCCCTGACTTCTAATGACGGCAAAATTACGCCCCAAAGTCTTCTGGATGCAGTTGGCGGCTGGCAGAGTGAACATGTTCCCATGCCCAGGGTATTAAGTCTGACACAGGTAACCGATGATGGAACGGTATATACCCCTGGAGAATTGAAGAAGCTCTGTGAAATTGCACATGACCACAAGATGACCGTACATATGGATGGTGCCAGACTGGCAAATGCCGTGGCTGCCTGCCAGAACGATCTGATTGGCATAACCTGGGGAGCCGGCGTGGATGTATTGTCCTTTGGGGGAACGAAAAATGGACTGATGTTTGGAGAGGCTGTGGTATTTTTTAATGAGGAATTAGCTCAGAACTTTAAATACACCAGAAAAAGCTGCGGGCAGCTGCCCAGTAAAATGCGTTATATAGCGGCACAGTTCATAGAGGTGTTAAAAGACGGACTGTGGCTTGAGATGGCGGGGCATGCCAACAAGATGGCAATGCTGCTGTACGAAAAGATGAATGATTTACCTGAATTTCGGACTCCATTTGTACCCCAGGCAAATGAATTGTTTGCACATGTGGACGAGAGAATCAAGTGGCAGCTGTGCGAAGCATTCCCATTCCAGCATTTTGGACCGGAGCCTGGAATCTCAAGGTTTGTGACATCTTTTGATACTACAGAAGCGGATCTGGATGCCCTCATCGGCTGCGCAGCAAGGCTTTAGCCTTTGGTTTGGAGAGCTGCTTTGGCGGACCTGTCTGAGAAGGGATTGTCTGAGACGGACCTGTCTGAAATGAGCCTGTCTGAAAAATCAGAAATAAGCTTAAAAATAGACAGCTAATTTTGTGCAATACTTATAAATCGTATTTGTATATTACATAAATCATTGACAATATGACGAGGTTCCATTATGATAAAGCTAACTTGTAAATACAAGTTGGCTTTGTTTTTCGTCAATACAATGTTAGGAGGATAAAGGCAAATGATCGATTATGCAAAACTTACCCAGGCGTTGGGAGATCTGGATGAAGATGCGGTATTTGAGCAGCTGGATCTGATCACAAAGGAAGAAAATGTAGATTCAGAAGCAGCAGTAAAGGCATGCCAGGATGGTCTGGCAATTGTAGGAAAGAGGTTTGAAAGCAACGAATATTTTGTGGGTGACCTGATTTATTCCGGCGATCTAATGTCGGATGCATTTGCCCGGCTAAAACCTTTTATTGCGGGTGATATCAGCGGAAAACTGGGCAAACTTGTATTCTGTACAGTGAAAGATGACCTTCACGATATTGGAAAAAATATTGTGAAATGTATGTTCGAAACGGCAGGATTTGAAGTGATTGACCTTGGAATTGATGTGGCGCCGGAGACTATTATTGAGGCATTAAAAGAGTCTAAGGCAAGGATTCTTGGACTATCCGGTGTTCTTACCCTTGCCATTGAGTCTATGAAGAAGACGGTTGAAGCGCTGGCTGCCGAGGGAATGCGGGATGACATAAAGGTGATTATAGGAGGAGCACCTGTTACAGCCGAGTATTGTGAACTGGTAGGTGCGGATGCCTGGAGCATCAATGCAGCAGAATCTGTTGAAATCTGCAGGAAATGGGCAGAGGAAGTCTACCAATAAGGTGAGGAGGAATTGGCATGACGCAAGAAGAGTTAAAAAAATATCGAATCAAATTGTTTCATGATGCAATCCGTATGGAGCAGAAGCCGGAAAGGGTTCCCCACATAGCGAATTTCTGGACATGGCAGATCCTGGATGCAGGTTATACCTTTACACAAGCAACTCATGACTATGAAATCATGCGGGATGTCGTTATGAAATTTCATGAAAAATACGGTTTTGACGGCTATCAGGAAACGGGAATCAGGAATCCACAGAGAGTTGTGGAGACACTGGGGACATCTTTGTATACCATAGACGATGAGCGGGAGATCTTTGCCATTAAGGATTTTACCCTGTTTTATACGGAGGAGTATCCGGAACTGATTGCGGATCCAACCAAGTTTATCTGGGAAAAGGTACTGCCCAGAAAGTTTGAAAAATTCAGACCGGATATGGATCCGGCACTGATGCGGCAATGTGCATGGGAGCAGAAAATATTCTTTGACGAATCCTTAAAAAGGAATGATGAGCTGGCTAATGTATATGGCGTTCCAAATCTGATCTGTCCGTTTAATGGTTTTATGTCTCTGGGTATCGAGTATCTGTTTACAGGGCTTCGAGGAATTAAAGGCTTATCCATTGACATGAGAAAGGATCCCCAGAGAGTTCTGGCTGCATGTGAGGCACTTGACCGCATCAGCGCTGATCCCGTAATTGAAAATGTGTTAAATGACACGCCGGGCAGTCATCCGGATTACTGTTTTGATGCTTTAACCGCATTGCTGGCACATACCATCCTCAACCGGAAACAGTGGGAAATGTTTTACTGGCCGCCGCTTAAGAGGCTGATAGATGGAATTGTGGCAAAAGATAAGACGATTTATCTTTTTGTGGAGGGTAGTATTTTAAGGTTTGCGGAGTATTTCCAGGATTACCCCAAGGGGCATATCTGTATGCTGGTAGAACAGGACGATATCTTTGAACTGCGTAAGGCACTGCCAAATGTCTGCGTGATAGGAGGAATGAAGGCAAGCCTGCTGGGCAGCGGAACGAAACAGCAATGCCTTGATTATGCGAAGCGGCTGTGCGATGAACTGGGAAGCGAAGGAGGCTTTATTATGAGCCAGGATAAGATGATGTCTTACCGCAAAGATGCAGATCCCGAAAATCTTTTGGCTGTTTGCGATTTTGTCCGCGAATACCGCCCATGATGAGGAGGAATAAAGATGGCAACGGAAAATGAAAACAGAAATGAAAACAGCAATGAAGAAAAAAAGGTTGACTATACTACTTATCCGGAAGGTTTTAATGAACTTTTAAAGCATCTGGATTTTCTGCCGGAGGATACGGAAGCCAGGCGCAGGTTCATGATGGGGCTGCTTGATAATCTGGGCAGGCGTTAACGTGTGAAGTCTGAGAGGTCATGACGGCAGGAACGGGAAGGAGGATTTGTCATGATAAATTATGTTTACCACAATCCGGGTAAAATTATATTCGGAAAAGGTTGCGAGCAGGAGATCGGAAAAGAAATCGCAGGATATGCAAAGCGTGTTCTTATTGTATTGGGCGGACCGTTTATAAAGGAAAACGGTCTGTACGACCGTGTTGTATCATCCCTGTCGGAGAACGGAATCACTTATTACGATCAGGATCATATTGTTCCAAACCCCAGGCTTAAGCAGGTACGTGAGGGAATTGAACTGTGCAGGGAGCACGATATTGGTTTTGTGCTGGCGATTGGAGGAGGCTCTGCAATCGATACGGCGAAAAGCATAGCAGCAGGAGTAAAATGCGAAGGAGATATCTGGGAGTATTTTGGGACGTTTACAAGATTTATCACAGATGCACTGCCATGCGGCGTGCTTCTGACTCTGCCGGCAACGGGATCTGAATCATCTAACTGCGCAGTTTTGACAAATGAAGAAACGGGATTAAAGCGCAGTTTGTTCTCGGATTGTATCATCCCCAGGTTCGCTATGCTGAATCCGGAAATGAGTTATTCCCTGCCTCCTTACCAGACCGCCTGCGGGACAGCGGATATACTTGCTCATCTGATGGAGGCTTATTTTACAAATACGCAGAATGTGGACTTAACAGACCGGCTCTTAGAAGCTGCCATGAAAACGGTAATTCATTTTGGACCCCTGGCACTGGAATATCCGGATAACTATGATATCCGTGCCGAGCTATACCAGGCGGCAAATATAACGAACAATGGAATGCTTATGGCAGGACGTGTGGGAGACTGGGGCAGCCATAATATTGAACACGAGATCAGCGGTATCTATGATATTGCCCATGGTGCAGGACTTGCCATCATATTCCCCGCATGGATAAATTATGTCTGGAAAAGAGATCCGGACCGGTTCGTACAGTTTGCACAGCGGGTTTTTGACGTAGATTATGCCGCCCCTGAAAAAGAATGGACAATAAAAAGAGGGGTTAAAAAGTTAGAAGAGTTTTACAGGGAAATGAACCTGCCCACTCACTTAAGGGAGGCGGGGATCGGGGAAGAAAACCTGCGTACCATGGCGGAGAAAGCAATGATAGGATCTTCGTCAGTTGGAATGGCATTTCCTTTACAGGAAGAGGATATTTACCAGATTTTAAAATTGGCTTTGTAGTAAGAATACATTGTAATATTGAGAGGAGGATCTCAAGATGAGTAATGAAAAACGATTACCCGAATTGACTGTCAGCGCATTTGCCGTTGGTACTCTGACCGCCAGTCTGTATTATAGCCTGGTAAACAGTTATTTTAATTATTATGTGACGGATATTGCCCTGGTTCCAACCGATGTATTCGGCACCGCCAGCTTTGTTGTGCGTCTTCTGTTTGTAATTATTGTACCGCTTCTGGGAGCGATGGTCCAAAACGGGCATTCCAGATTCGGCAAATATCGGATGTGGATATTTATCGGGGTTCCACTGTCCCTTGTATTTACCATATTGTCATTTACTAAGTTTACCGGCTCCGGTGTATTTCTCGCCGTATTTTATTCACTGGCATATACGATTTCATCCGGTGCAAGCAGCTTGTGCGGTAATGCCCAGATGTCCCTGATGAATGTAATCAGTAAGGACCCTTCCCAGCAGAGAAGGCTTTCTACACGCCGCTCCCAGTATCAGGATATCGCCAAGATTTTGTTCTCGGCTACATTCTTACCGCTGGTATTGCTCATTGGCGGAGAAAATCAGGCAAAGGGCTATCAGTATACGGCAATTCTGATTGCAATACTGGCAGCACTTGGATATCTGGCAACGGCATGGTCCGGGAAAGCACACGATATCTACGATGTAAAAGGAAAAGTGCCGGACGAAATTAAAAAATCAAAAATGTCTGCAAAACAAATGCTGGATTGTGTAATGAAAAATCCTCCGTTGATTTTCATGCTTTTATCAGAGACTTTAAAATTCACAGCGTTTATGATTTTTATTTCCACCTTTGCTTACTATTATCAGTACATATTAAACGATTTCAGCGCGATAACAGTAACCATGACAATTGCATCTGTGGTAGCGCTTGGTTCCAGTCTGATTGCGCCGGTTATTATTAAAAAAGCGGGGTCCAAAAATGCAGATATCCTGGCACTGGTATTTTATGTAGTGGGTGCTCTGCTGCCACGCTTTATGCCGCCAAGTGTTATGATGTTTGGTGTTGGCTTTGTACTGATCTATTTTGGCATGTCCTTAAACGCATGTGCAGGACCGATTCAGTTTGTTAATTCATCTCTGTATTATCAGGCTAAAACAGGTCTGAATGCAACGGGATTTATTATGTCCCTGTATGTATTCCCCATTCAGCTCGGTATTGCCATATCAAGCGGCATGATCAATTGGCTGCTGTCCAGCATGGGATACGTTGCCGGCGCAGCGCTGGAGGGATCACAGCTTGTGAGCCTGCAGAATATTATTCTGCTGATTCCGGGACTTATGCTGCTGGCCGCAGCTATTCTGGTAATTGCTTATCCATTATCGGAGAAGAAGATGGCAGAAATTCATAGTAAGCTGGGAAATAATATGTAACCCGGAAGATGCCGATCCACAGGAAGTGTTTCCATGGATCGGCATTTTAATTATGCATCACCCGTTATTTTGCCGGATTCGTAAGCGGTATTTACAAGAAGATTGTCCATTACAAAAAGTAATTGACATCCTCCCACCTTAATGATAGAATAGCATCAATTGAAAAACCCGTGAGGGAGTAGTTGGCGTATCGCAAGGTACGTGTCAAGTCAACATACTGACCATTTGGTCTGGCTTGCCTTAAATAATGAGACTCATGTATAGGACTTACACTATACATGCGTCTTTTTTTGACCCATGTATAGCTTAAGTGCTGTACCTGGGTCTTTTTGATTGCAAAACAAAAAGGAGGAAAAAGATATGAAATATTATCTGGAGCCGAAAGACAAAGTGGTACAGTATTTTCAAAGTAATGTTGACAAAGGACTCACGTCAAAGCAGGTTGAAGAAAGCCGGAGAAAAAATGGTGCCAATATCCTGAAGAAAGAAAAACCGGTTTCTTTGGGAAGGAGAATCTGGGATGCGGCAAAAGAACCAATGATTATCATGTTGATCCTGGCTGGATTTATTACGCTGGGAGTGAATGTCTCAAGAGCAGTCACCGGAGGGGAAGCGGATTACCTGGAGTGTGTTGGCATTTTTGCCGCAATTTCATTATCAGTAGTGATCACTGTCATAATGGAAGGGCGCAGTGCCAAGGCGTTTGAGGAATTAAGTAAAATCACAGACGATACCATGGTGAAAGTCATCAGGAACGGGGAGGCCGCCCTGGTCTGTCAAAAGGATATTGTGGCAGGTGACATCATATGCCTGTCAACAGGAGACCGGATTCCGGCTGATGGACGTTTGCTTGAGAGCAACTCTCTTCATGCAGATGAATCTGCGCTTACGGGAGAAAGTCTTCCGGCGGAGAAAGATGAGTGGGTAATCCTTAAGGATGAAAAGACTCCCGTTGCGGAAAGAGTAAATATGGTTTACTCAGGCTGCTTCATTACCAGCGGTACGGGAAAAATGGCGGTAACCGGAGTAGGCGGCGAGACAGAGTTTGGCAAGATTGCAGCGGAACTTTCAGCAGAGGATAAAACAAGTACACCCCTGCAGGAAAAATTAGCGGCACTTGGGAAAAAGATAACGATTTTGGGTGCGGCTGCCGCAGCGGTGGTATTTTTGCTCCAGGTATTCTTATTTACCCTCCATGGGACGGCTACCTGGGAGACCATTTCCGAAGCTTTTATCACCAGCATTGTTTTGATTGTAGCAGCAGTGCCGGAGGGCCTGCCAACTATAGTTGCAGTATCTCTTTCCATTAATATTATTAAAATGTCCAAACAGAACGCATTGGTTAAAAAAATGATTGCCTGCGAGACTGTTGGCTGTATCAATGTGATCTGCTCAGATAAGACCGGGACCCTGACTGAAAACCGCATGACTGTTACAAAGGTCTGTCAGGGCAGGGATATGGTTTATCCCGACCAGGTCAAAGATGTTCATCTGATCCGGAATTTCTGTCTGAACAGTACGGCTGATATCAGGTGTGGAGAGGGAGAGAATCATTTTATCGGAAATCCTACGGAGTGTGCGCTGCTGGTTGCGGCAAATAAGGTAATCGGTAATTACAGGGATATACGAAACAGCTTCCGGATTGCATATGTATTTCCTTTTTCTTCCGAAACGAAGAACATGACAACGATCCAGCAGGATGCCGGCGGATATCATATTTATTCCAAAGGAAGTCCGGAAAAAATCCTGGAAATGTGCGCGCTTACAAAGTGGGAAAAGGAAAAAGCCCAGGAAATGATGTTTGAGTATGAGAGCAAAGCTTTCCGGGTAATTGCTTTTGCCCATAGAGAGTATACGGAGCAGATTGCCGATTTTGAACAGGAGCGTGAGAAACTGGAAGACGGGCTGCATTTTGACGGATTTTGTGCAATTACAGACCCGCTGAGAAAAGATGTCTGTACAGCTGTTGATAAATGCCGCAAGGCTGGAATTGATGTGAAAATGCTCACGGGGGACAATATTATCACGGCATCCGCCATTGCAAAGGAACTGCAGCTGCTGGATGACGACCATATAGCGGTGGAGGCCAAAGTATTAGAGAGCATGAGCGAAGAACAGCTGGCGGAAACACTGCCGAGAATACGGGTTATTGCCAGAAGTACGCCAACGGTTAAAATGCGCGTAGTAAAAGCCCTGAAATCCAGAGGCGATGTGGTAGCCGTAACCGGGGACGGAATCAATGATGCACCTGCCATTAAGAATGCAGACGTTGGAATAGCCATGGGTATCTCAGGAACAGAAGTATCGAAAGAAGCAAGTGATATTGTACTGCTGGACGACAGCTTTTCCACGATTGTGAAGGCGGTTCAGTGGGGAAGAGGGATCTATGAGAATTTCCAGCGATTTATCCAGTTTCAGCTTACGGTTAATTTATCCAGCGTTATTGTCGTTCTGGCTTCCATTATAGCAGGATTTGCCGCTCCGTTTTCCGCGCTTCAGCTGCTTTGGATCAATATTATCATGGATGGACCGCCCGCACTTACCCTGGGACTGGAACCCATCCGCGGTGATTTAATGAAACAACAGCCAACCAGGAGAAATACCAGTATTGTTTCAAAAAGCATGCTGTCAAGAATTGTCATAAACGGGTTGTACATTTCAATTGTGTTTATGGCGCAGCACTGGTTTAACTTTATGGGTGGAGCGGAAAAAGAACTGCCCACCATTTTGTTTACCCTGTTTGTAGTCTTTCAGTTGTTTAATGCTTTCAACAGCCGGGAGCTTTCTGATACCAGTATATTTTGTAATCTGGCATCAAACAGGCTGATGCTGGGTGTTTTTGCACTGACTTTTGCACTGCAGGTAATCATTACCCAATTTGGCGGTGCTTTCTTTGGAACGGTTCCTTTAAGTTTCCTGATGTGGTGTAAAATTATTGTGGTTGCTTTCAGTGTAATTCTGGTATCAGAGATTGCGAAATTAATTAAAAGAGTGATTTTGAATAGAAGATAGATGTTAGATGGGAGAATTGGGAATTTGAAATTCCTGCATTCTCCCATTTTTTAATCAGGTATAACCATTAATAAAAGCTAGATAATTCTGGGCTACTGATTTCCAGTTCACCAGGTGGAACCAGTCATGAATATAGGCTGAACGATTGTTATAGTGTTTTAAATAATAGGCATGTTCCCAGACATCCAGGTTGAGCAGAGGATGCAGATGCAGGGGCAGCGGTGTGTCCTGGTTGGCAGTAGTAATGATTTTTAGTGTTCCGTCACGGTCTGCAACCAGCCAGGCATATCCGGAGCCGAAGACGGACATGGCGGCGGCAGCAAACTGGTCTTCAAAATTCTGAAAGTTACCAAAAGCCTGGTTCAGGTAAAATGCAAATGCCCCCAAAGGCCTGTCAATGCTGGGGCTGGCCATGTTGTCAAAGTAAAACCGATGGTTATAGACACCGCCTGCGTTATTTAGCAGCGGCGTTCTGATATTTGCAGGAAGAGCTGGAGCACGCAGAATAAGCTGTTCCAATGTCAGATTCTGCAGCTGAGGCTGGGTCTTTAGAATATTATTTAAATTGTCTACATAAGTCTGTAAATGCCGGTCATGGTGAAGGTGCATGGTTCTTTCGTCGATATAAGGCTCCAAAGCACTGTAGCTGTATGGCAGGGGATAATTTACAAAAGGATAGTGTTCACTCAAAGGATCTGTTCCTTTTCTTTTTCTTCTATTATATGATGGAGGATCAAATACATAACAGGAAAAGGGAGGAAACCCTCCACTATACCACCAGAGATTTGCCTGGAGTTATAATGTGGTCTCACATACATGACTTTTGAAAAGGATGTGAACAGAAAGATTATATCAGTGGAAGAAACACAGATCAGGAGGAACGACTATGAATGACAAATACCCGCAAGAGCAGATTCATCTGGAATTTACCAGAAAGCAGTTGAAGGATGCCTATGACAAAGCGAATGAGGAAGTCAGCAGATGTGAGGATGAATACAGAGAATCCAAACGCTATCTGGCGGAGTATTGGAATGAGCTGGATTCAATGGAACAGTTTTCCAATCAGAAGTCTATTGTTCAGATAGAAGGGGCAGGAAATTTATCACTGGATAAACGGCGGAGAATTGCACAGCTGATGGATTCCCCCTACTTTGCAAAAATTAATTTTATCTATCAGGGAGATGATGAACCGGAACAGATCTATATAGGAAAGTATGCTTTCTCGGATGACCGAAATCAGATGCTCATTTTTGACTGGCGTGCCCCTGTTTCTAATATGTATTATGAATATGAGCTGGGACATGCTTCCTTTGAAGCACCCATGGGGAAAATAGAAGGTGAAATTACCTGCAGGCGTCAATTTAAAATACGAAAAGGAGAACTGGAATATGTTCTGGAAAGCAGGATGAATATAGACGATGATATTCTGCAAAGAGAATTAAGCGGCACTTCGGATGAGAAGATGAAGAATATCATTGCCACGATTCAAAAGGAACAGAACCGGATTATCCGAAACGAGAAGGCGGATGTCTTAATTATACAGGGAGTGGCGGGATGCGGGAAGACATCTATTGCCCTGCATCGCGTAGCATATTTGCTTTACCGGAATAAAGAAAGACTGTCCGCATCAAATGTTGTAATTATCTCGCCCAATAAAGTATTTGCAGATTATATCTCCAATGTTCTGCCGGAATTAGGGGAAGAGCCAATCATGGAACTGAGCTTCCAGGAGATTGCGGCGGAGGAATTAAATGGCAGGATCAGTTTTACCCGGCAGGTATCCTGGGAGGAGCAGGAGAGGGAAGAACTAAGATTCAAAGGTTCCCTGGAAATACTTAACCTACTGGATGAATATCTGCACTATGCCGCAAAGCAGTATTTTAAAGCGGTAGACTGCAGTTTCGGAGAGTATTCTATTTCCAAAGAATTTATTGCGGACCGGTACCATGCATGCAGCTATCTTCCTGTATTTGAAAGGTTTCAACAGATTGCAGAGGATGTAAGGGAAGTATTTAGAGGGAAAAACACCGGGTGGAATCAATTACCAGGTCAGAATGAGATCAGAAAAAAGATTCGCGCGATGTTTCAGGCAGACAGCACACTGGCACTTTATGAAGACTTTTACAGATATATGAAAAAGGAGAGATGGTTTTCTCTAAAATCTAAAAATACACTGGAATGGGAGGATGTTTATCCATATCTGTACTTGAAAATATCAATAGAGGGGATTGGGCAGTACCAGTTTGTACAGCATGTGGTAATCGATGAGATGCAGGATTATACTCCAGTTCAATATGCAGTGCTGAACAAGTTATTCCCATGCAGAAAAACAATTTTGGGTGATTTTGGGCAGTCACTAAATGCATCTGTTTCCTGCTCCCGGGAAATATTCCGCAAGATATGGAATCATGCAGAATTTATTGAATTAAACAAAAGTTATCGTTCCACTTATGAAATTATTGCATTTGCCAGAAAAATCCGAAACAATGAGAAAATAGAAGCAGTAGAGAGGCACGGTGACCATCCAACGGTGACCTGCTGCCAGAGTGTGGAGGAGGAAATTGAAGTTTTAAAAACTCTGATATGCCAGTTTCATAAAAAAGGTTACGGTTCTATGGGAATCTTGTGCAAATCCCCGGAACAGGCAAAATTATTACAGGAAGAACTTGCTTCTGGTTGTAAGATCCATTATTTGGATCAGAACAGTACAAAGTTTGAAAGCGGGATTACCGTCACCACCATTGCGGTATCCAAGGGATTAGAGTTTGACCAGGTGGCGGTACCATTTGCCGGCAGCAGAAATTATAAGAGTGAGACGGACCGGAGCCTCTTATATGTGGCATGTACAAGAGCCATGCACAAGCTGGATTTTACATGCCAGGGTACATTTACCAGGCTGGTAAATATGGATGGCTAACGGAAATCTTTTTGCATAAATACATTCGCATACTGGTTATGATTGTAGCGGGGAATTTCATAAAATCCATTTTTGCGATAAAGGCATATGGCGGAGCGGCTTTCCTGGGTTGTATCCAGCAGCATTTTTTGATATCCTTTTGCAGCAGCATACTGGATGGCATGGGTTAACAGCTTCCTGCCTAAGCCCATTCCCTGATACCTGCTGTACAAATACATCATTTTCAGTTCGCAGGTATCAGGAGAAAGTGCTTTGACGGCACAGCATCCAATGATCTCATCGCCATCAGTCAGGCACCAGAATGCAAGGAAAGTGTCAGGAATGGCTGTTACAGACTGGTGCCGTCCCAGTGGCTCAAAAGTTCTTCCGGATTCCGGCATACATTTATGCAGGAATTCAAAAAGGTCTTTTTGCAGAACCGGGCTGTATTCCTGTAATTGTATATGCTCCGGTTTTCCTGTCAGCTTACCGGCAGGGTTGTTTTCTGTTACATTCTGATTTAATTCATTTAATTCCATGTTTTTTCCCTCACAAGTTTTCTTTTGTTTATTATAGCAATGAAAGTAAAAAAGAAAAAGTAGAATTTATATCTTAGTAGATGTCTTGTGAATGAAAATAAGTTATAATAATTAAATGATATGCTTGAGGTATGGAATCAACAAAGATACTAATCAGGCATGAAATCAGAAATGATAATCATCAGTATTGAAACGGCAATGATAATTTGAGTCCTGAAATCAGCAGGAGTCATAGAAGGGAGTAAGAAGTGAATAAATCAGTCGATAAGAAGTGGGAAGTGAAAATTGTTCATCCGGAGGATACCGGGCTTCGCAGTGCCTATAACCGCCTGACTCAAGCTGTTTTTGGCTTTCAGTTTGAAGAATGGTATCAGGAGGGATGCTGGAAGAACCAGCATGTGCCCTATATCCTGGTATGGGATGATGAGGCGGCAGCAAATATTTCCGTAAATATTATGGAGCTGGATGTTTTCGGAGAGCGGAAGGTCTGCCTCCAGCTGGGGACGGTAATGACTGCAAAGGAATATCGGGGTCAGGGATTTGCCAGGCTGCTGATGGAAAAGGTACTGGAAACATACAGAGACAGTTATGATATGATTTATCTTTTTGCAAATGATACTGTATTAGACTTTTATCCCAGATACGGATTTGAGAAATTGCCACAATTTTATTATACAAAGGAAATCAGGATGAATCAGCCCCAAGATCATCAATATCATGTACGGAAGCTTGAACTGGGCAGAGAAGAAGATAAAAAACTGGCAGTTAGATTTATGAAGAAAGGGAACCCTTTTTCCAGTCTGTCCATGGTTAACAATGCTGAACTGTATATGTTTTACACAATAATGTCGCATGGAGAGCAGCTTTACTACATAGAAGAGCTGGAAGTGTTGGCTTTTGCAGAATATCAGGGTGACAGATTGATTCTGGCGGAGGTACTCTGTGAAAAAACGGCTGGGGTATCGCTGTCACAGATTATGGAAATACTTGCAAATGATAAGATTTCCCGGGTGGAATTGCAGTTTACACCAAAGGATACAGAGGGATATAAGATTCGAGAGCTGACAGAGGAATGCACCTTATTCTGTACCGGTAAGGATACGGTTTTATTCCGGGATAAGCAATGTATGTTCCCGGTCTTATCACATACCTGACAAGGGATATAACGGATTATACATCTATAGCGGGGCAGCATTTTCCAACTGAAAATGCTGCCCCGCGGTGTTGATTATATTAAAGTGCAATTGCACATTCCAATGCCAGTGCCATGTATTTTTCAGCATCTGACATTCCGTAGAGTTCCAGATCCCGGGGGTCCCAGCTGGTACAATCCAGGTTATCTGCACCATATAAAAATTGTATAAAAGGGATGTTTCGAAACTGTGCCGCAGCGAGCATTGAGGCATATTCCATTTCCACACCGATACAGCCCTCTTTTTTCCGTTCGGCTATGCGGTCTGGCGTTTCTCTGTAAATGGCATCTGTTGTCCAGATTTTTCCCTTTACATAAGGGCAGCCCAATTTATCCAGACAGGAAGTGAGTATTCCGGTTAACTTTGGATCGGCATCCAGTTCCGGGGAAGGGGGTGCATAGTGATAGCTGGTTCCCTCGTCACGGACTGCTGAAGTAGGAACGATGAGTTTGCCGCCAACAGCACCGTCATCCAGTACCCCGCAGCAGCCGAATAGGACAAACTTCTGTGCCCCCATGGCAACAATTTCCTCAAAGCCTGCAACACAGGCGGGACCACCCACTTTTGAGAGATAGAAAGCAATGTTCTCTCCTCCATAACAGGTCTTATAAACAGGCGTTGGACCAGTGGCTGCGTAAAGGTGTGCTATAATTTCTACCCCATCTCCGGCGGCAAACTTTTCAATCATATCATTAGAAAAAGTAGAAATGCAGATCTTGGGAAAATCATCAATAGGTTTTACAGAATCGCTGGGATTGATAAATGCAGTCCGGCTTGATTCAAATTTTTCAAAAGCAGTAGCCATAAAATACCTCCTTATTTATAAAAAAATTTCAGTTATGAAACATCTACGGGTGGCAGAAGCAGGGCTTTTACCTGTTCGGTAATGCGGTGGGGGATATCTCTGTCCATAGGCATAAGCCGGCTGTACATACGTACTCCCTGATAAGAAAAGACAATCATATCAAATACAGCTGCAATATCCACCTGCCTGAATTCCATCCGGTCTATGCCGTATTGGATCAATCTGCTCCACATTTCTTTGGAAAGCAGATATTGATGAAGCAGGGCATTGGGCGCAGTATCAGACTGGGGAAGGCTGTAAAATTCGTAGATCGCGATGCTCAATGAATTGCCGGAATCCAGCATTTCTATCTGGTAGCGTTTTAGAACGCTTTCCAGAATGGAGACAGCAGATTCATTGCGAGTGATCTTTTCTGAAAACTCATCCTCCTGGTTCTTTAAAAGTTCTTCTAAAATTTCAGCAAATATCTGCTTTGTGCTGTCATAATGGCGGTATAGACCTCCGCGGCTGAGTCCGGTACAATCACAGATATCTTTCATTGTGACTTCTTTAAATCCCTTTTTGGCAAATAGTGCATATGAGTGATTAAGAATTAATCTGCGGGTTTCGTTTCCTCTTTTGTTCATGGTATTTTCCTTTTTTAGTTTGTGCCAATGATCCTGATTTTGCAGAATCATAAAAATAGTGTGAACAGCGGCTGTTTTAGCGAATATGTAATAATGGTTTACATTTTAAAATGAGGTATCGTGTATAAGAATTAGAATGCGACACACGTGTCTCTGAAAAATATTATAAGACACATGTGTCGCAAAGTCAAGGGATATATTTAGGATATAAAGCTTATTTAAATTTAAAAAATAATAAGTTAATAAAAAATGAGCTGGTTGATTGATATTGAAGGAGGGGTATGCTAAATTATAAATAAATATTTATTAACTTATTTCAAATTTTGAACGGATTTTGTGATGAAGGAGTGATGTTATGATTACCCAGGAAAATGCTTTCTATAAAAATGAACTATGGTGTGTCTATGAATTAAAAGATGCGCAGGGAAATTACGATGAAGATACCAGGCTGAAAATGAGAAAAGCAAGCCAGAACAATGAGTTTGTATGTCCGGATTGCGGGGAACATCTGGTCCTGTGTGTCGGAAATAAAGTTGAACCGTATTTTCGCCATCATGAGAATGCAAATTGTCCGGTGCGGACTAATGGGCAGGGCACCCGGTATCTGCTGGCGAGGAGGCTGCTATTTCAGGCGGCGAAGCGTAGTTTTCCAAATGCGGCAATAACCTGCAGCAGACAGGGCGGTAAATACGTATCTGATATATTTATAGAAGACGGTGACCTGAAAATGGTTCTGGAGTATGCGGGGCAGGATTTAAAACTGGATTTGTGGGAAAAGAAGCATGCACATTATCAAGAAGAGGGTATCATCGATCTCTGGTTTTTAAATGGCAGGAAATATGGGGATGATGTGATGGCAACTTTTGAATATCTGATCTATTCCTATCAGGGAATCCTATTGCTGCTGGATATGGAAGATCAGGAGCTTCGTCTCAAGCAACGCTGCGTAATCCCATTTAACCAGTCAGAATGTATATTTACAAAATCCTTTCCACTGGATGAGATTACCATAGATCCGTCAGGTAAAATCATCTGTGAGTATGAAACCTATAAAGAACATTACATAGAAGATGTGGAAGAAAACCTGAAAAGTAAAAAAAGGCTGTCCCAATATGATGCAGACTCCGGAATTTTTAATAAAAAGCCTTACCGGGAACCGGCTGCAGAAAAAGAGATCGTGCAGAAAGTGCTGCAGAAAGTGGAAGAATCCTTAGCAGTCAATCGGGAACATAAGAGGCTTCATATGGAGTCTGTGAAGGAAAGGGAAATAAAAAGAGACGGTGGTAAGAACTTTAAATCGGACGGAACGCCAAGGCAGGGGACTTCGGACGGCAAACTCCACAGACACAGTCTGTCTTCAGACGATGGTCCTCTGACAGCCAGAATGACGGCGATTGGGGAGTCCTGGGATCTGCCGCAGTTAAAGGGAAACGAAGCCATGCTTCCAAAAGCCAGCAGCAATCGGAAGTCCTATCTGGAAAGTCTGAATAATAGACTTAGGAATACCCCGGATCGAAAAAAACAGGAGCTTTTTATAACGAAAGCCGTGGAAAAAATTAATTCTGAATTGAAAATATATGCCTGGCACTGTTATAAGAGAAGCTGAATAGGTAATCTTAGCAAATAGATATTTTAGGCTATATATCTGATATTTATATATGAATATTTAATATGATTTTAATATGACATACAGTTGTCATATTCATTGCTGTATACTATAGTTATAAAATCAGAAAAAGAAATGATATTGATGCACCAAATATATATATTTGGGTAAAGGAGAAAAAATGGGATTAATAACAGTGAATATGGAAAATATTGAGAAAGAACATATCTGTTGTGCAATTGCAGATAAAAAGGGAGAAACCTGTGTATCATCCAAGAAAGCATGGCTCAAAGAACGTTTTGCAGACGGATTGGTGTTTCGTAAATTAAATGAAAGAGGAAAAGTATTTATCGAATATATTCCGGCTGAAAAGGCCTGGTATCCAATAGAAGCGCCCAATTATCTGCACATCAACTGTTTCTGGGTATCCGGTAAGTTTAAGGGTCAGGGATATGCAAATCAACTGCTGGATTCCTGTATCGAAGATGCAAAGGAGAGGAATATGGATGGTATTACGGTATTATCTTCCGGCAAAAAGATGCCGTTTTTGTCCGATCCCAAGTATTTAAAATATAAGGGCTTTTTGACAGCCGATACCGCAGCGCCGTATTTCGAACTTTTATATTTACCGCTGAAAGAGAATTCTCCGGTTCCCAAATTTAAAGAATGTGCAAAAAAAGGTGAAATTGAGGAGCAGGGGATGGTGCTCTACTACACAAATCAATGTCCCCATACAGATAAATATGCGCCATTGCTCCAAAAGATAGCCAGCCAGCATGGAGCAGAATTCAAACTGTGTAAAATAGAAACAACACAGCAGGCACAAAATGCCCCTTCCCCATTTACCACATACAGTTTTTTTAATGAAGGAAAATTTGTTACAAATGAGATACTGAGTGAAGCAAAGTTTTTAAAATATTTAAGTGAACACGGCATTTCAAATTAGTAGTCACTGCAGCGGCACAGGAGGTAAGATAATGTCAGTGGAGTATATCTGCAGCCAGCTGGTAACGATGATCCATGCGCCAATTCGGATCATGGATCGTATTGGTAGAATCAAAATGAGCTATGGCAGCATAGAGGATCATGAGGATCCTCTGATCTGCGATAGCTCATTTCGGTTGGAATTGCTTGAGAATAAGCAGAACGGTTTTCCGCTGATCATTCAGGAGGAGTATCAGATCCTTTACGGAGTGGTAAGGGACGCAGACGGCAATGCCTATGTGGCGGGCCCAGTCTGTACCGGAAAAGCGGGAAGGGGTGTCAGCCGCTTCCTGGCAGAAAAGCACAGAATCAATCAGCAAGAAGCTTATCGGATCGGGGAAGTGGACAGGGAGACCTTTGGAGCGGGAATTTTAGTCTTAAACAACCTGATCAATCATCAGGAAGTTACCAGATATGAACTCTGGCAGAGGAATGGATTAAAGGAATTAAGTGTGGCTGGATCCAGGAAACGGGTATCAGAAGAATTATTTGACCGTCAGGAACGGGCAGTTGCCCATAATCCCTATAGCCAGGAGGTGCGGGAAATGGACAGCATTCGAAAGGGAGACTGTAAGATGCTGGAAAGGAGCCTGTCCGAAACATATGCCGGAGAGGTGGGAAAACTGGCGAAGAACGAATTGCGTCAGGCAAAAAATCTGGCAATCTGCGTCATAACGCTGGCATCCAGAGCAGCAATTGAGGGGGGCATACTTCCGGAACTTGCATTTACCATGGTTGACGGCTGCATTCAGAAAATAGAAGATATGGAGAGTGAAATAGAGATCGGCGCACTGATGCGAAAAGCGGAGTATGATTTTGCCTGCCAGGTATGGGAGACGAAGCAAAAAGGAAAGGTGAATCCTCTGGTAGAACGAGCAAAAAATTATATTTTTAAAAATATGCATGTAAAAATCAGTGTGAAAAATATGGCAGAAGAATTGGGAATCCATGCGGATTATCTGTCTGATCTGTTTCACCGGACAGAAGGGATAACACTTCAGCGGTATATCATGGAGAACCGGATTCATTTAAGTGAAAACCTGCTGCGCTATTCGGATTATTCTGCCAAAGAAATCGGCTATTACTTTGCCTTTCAATCTCAGAGCCATTTTGGAAAGGTCTTTAAGGAAGTGACTGGGATGACACCGGGGGATTATCGAAAACGGTTTTCAGTATATTTGCAGTAATTATATGCTCGTCTTACATGAGGGTAATTATATTCTATTTTTATAAAATCGATAATGAACGTAATGAACTTGAATGAACTTGATAAAGAAATATAAGAATTGCGATAAAAATATAAGAATGATGATATATCTTTTGAATCCTGCCTGGTAAAATATCAGAAAATGACAGGATACAGGAGGTTGTATTGATGGATCAGATATTATATGGAGCGGCGTACTATGATGAGTATATGCCCGTGGATCGGTTGGATCAGGATATTGAAATGATGAAACAGGCGGGAATTAATGTGGTGAGAATTGCGGAGTCGACCTGGAGTACTTACGAGCCCCAGGACGGAGTGTTTGATTTCTCCCATGTGGAACGGGTGATGGATGCCATGGAGGCTGCCGGAATCTCTGTTATTATCGGTACCCCCACTTATGCAGTACCAACCTGGATGGTAAAAGCTTACCCCGATGTACTGGCAACTACGGTAAAAGGCAGAGGGATGTATGGACCCCGTCAGATTATGGATATCACCAGTCCGGTCTATCTCTATTATGCAGAGCGGATTATACGTAAATTGATGGCGTGCACGGCTAAGCGTAAATGCGTTATTGGATATCAGTTGGACAATGAAACAAAATATTATGGGACAGCCGGTAAAAATGTTCAGGAGCGGTTTGTTAAGTATTTAAGGAATAAATTCCACAACAGTCTGGAAGACATGAACCGGGCATTTGGACTGGATTACTGGAGCAATCGTATTAATGCTTGGGAAGATTTCCCCGATGTCAGAGGAACGATAAATGGCAGCCTGGGTGCGGAATTTGAAAAATTCCAGAGATCACTTGTAACAGAATTTCTGGGATGGCAGTCAGGGATTGCGGCTGAGTACAAAAGAGAAGATCAGTTCATAACACAAAACTTCGATTTTGAGTGGAGAGGATATTCCTATGGGGTACAGCCGGATGTGGATCATTATCAGGCTGCCAAATGCTTAAGCGTGGCTGGAACAGACATTTACCATCCCACCCAGGATGACCTGACCGGTGCAGAGATTGCGTTTGGCGGGGATTCCACCAGATCCTTAAAACAGGATAATTATCTGGTGCTGGAGACCGAAGCTCAGGGCTTCCCCTGCTGGGTGCCCTATCCCGGACAATTGCGCCTTCAGGCATACAGCCACCTGGCAAGCGGTGCAAACTCAGTGATGTACTGGCATTGGCACTCAATACATAATTCCATGGAAACATTCTGGAAAGGATTGCTCAGCCACGATTTTAAGGCAAATGCTTCCTACCTGGAGGCAGGAACCATCGGCAGGGAGTTAAAAGAGATTGGCAGCAAGCTGGTTAATCTGAAGAAACAGAACAGGACTGCAATCCTGGTCAGCAATGAATCCCTGACGGCACTGAAGTGGTTCCCAATAGACATGGGGGCATCCATGGAACCGCATCTTTATTATAACGATGTAGTCCGCTGGATCTACGATGTGCTTTATAAAAGCAATATTGAATGTGACTTTCTGTTTCCGGAATCCAATAATCTGGAGCAGTATCAGGTACTGATTGTACCGGCACTCTACAGTGCGCCAGCTGCTCTCCTGGAGCGGATTAATTCCTTTGTGGAACAGGGCGGGCATCTCATCACAACATTCAAAAGCGGATTCACAGACGAAAATGTTCAGGTACGCACAGAACAGCAGCCGGGGATTTTAAGCAAATGTCTGGGCGTAAATTACAGCCAGTTTACCTTTCCGAAGGATGTTTGGCTGAAAAATGAGCTATCTGATGATGGAAATACCAATGATGAATTATTGGAATATCCGAAGTCCTGTCTGGAAGTGAGCGGGTTTATGGAATTATTAAAAACGGACTCAGCAAAAGTGATAATGTCCTATGATCACCCGGCATGGAAGGATTATGCAGCGGTTACATGGAATCAGTACGGTAAAGGTACTGCAGTTTATATTGGCTGTATGACATCACCGGAAGCACTGAAAAATATCATCAGATATACCTATGAGAAAGCAGGACTTTGGACGGCAGACCAGCAGGCAGAGTTTCCGGTTATCATTCGAAGCGGGATAAATCAGTCCGGGGCAAATATCCGATATTATTTCAACTATTCTTCCAACGAGTGGCAGGTAGAATATCAGCATTCGAAAGGCCAGGAATTGTTGAGCGGCAGTGCTGTGGAACAGGGAGCGTTAATCAGTTTGAGCCCCTGGGGCATAGCGATTGTGGAATCGGAGCAAACGAATTAACTTACCGGCATTCTATGCAGGTAAGTTGCTGATAGAATTTGAAAATTTTATTACTAAAAAATGCTTTGCTATTATGACATATAATAGCTTAGCATTTTTTATTGTGGGAAATTATGTAAGCGATAAATCGTAGGATGAGAAAACTTCTTTTTCAGTATTTGCTGTTTGCAGCAGAGAAAAGTGGAGATAATATGTGATAAAAGGAATCCAGACATTACACATATTTTACATATTCTTAACCAAGGACAGATAGAGAAACAAAATCCGTACTGCTATGATAGATAGTGCAGCCTGTTATTTTGGCTGTACCGCTAAGGGAATATAGGGCATATATACCCCTAGCAGTGCAGATGTTTTTGGCATTTTTACAGCATCTGCAGCAAAATGAATGTGTCAGATATGGTGAAAGACTATAAGGGACATTCACATTGAAAAGGTACGATTAACAAAGGAGATATATGGAGCAGATTACCTATAAGAAAATCAAGGAATCAGAAGAAATAAGAGCATATATAAAAAAGGGAAATGACAATCTTGGAGTGCTGGGATATACGGAGCATTCTTTGAGCCATGCAGTAAAGGTGGCGCAGATCGCCGGAAGAATTTTAAAAGAACTGGGTTACAGCAAAAAGGATATAGAACTCGCCAGGATTGCAGGGTATATGCACGATATCGGCAACAGTATCAATCGGAATGACCATGCACACAACGGGGCCATTATGGCATTTACGCTGCTTCGTCAGTATGATATTCCACCGGAAGATGCAGCTACCATTATCAGCGCTATAGGACAACATGATGAAAAGACAGGAATGGCAGTAGACGCAGTATCAGCGGCAGTAATATTAGCGGATAAGACAGATGTGAGAAGAAACCGTGTCAGAAATACAGTGAAGGAAAGTTTTGATAAACACGACCGGGTAAACTATGCAGCCGTAACTTCAGAGCTGACTATTCTGACTGATACAAAGACGATCCAGCTAAGTGTGGAACTGGATGAAAGTATTTGCTCAATTATGGATTACTTTGAAATCTTTTTGCAGCGGATGTTGATGTGCAAACGTGCAGCGGAAATGCTGGGATCGAAGTTTAAACTGACAGCTAATGGGCATAAAGTTTGCTAAAGTGAAGTAGTCAGCGAAAATCAAATCGCCTGTAAGCGCTAAAAGACAAATAATACTGAGAAAATTGTGAGGATTATATCACCTGAGTCGGCTAAGTTAAATACAAGAGATAAGAAAATGAGGATGTGAGCCACATGAAAGATAAACAATTGTCTTGCTTTGAAAACCGGGAATTATCCTGGCTTAAATTTAATGAACGTGTATTAGAAGAAGCTGCTGATCCTAAGGTGCCCATTTGTGAGCGCCTTACTTTTCTGTCCATATTTCAAAGCAATCTGGATGAATTTTTTATGGTCAGGGTAGGGTCTCTTCATGACCAAATGCTGTTATCAAAAGAAATCAGAGAAAATAAAACTCAGATGACCAGCAGAGAACAGATGGACGCCATATTCAAACGGGTTCGGGAATTAGGTAAAGTAAAAGATCAGATTTACGAAGAATTAATGCGCCTCCTTGAAAAAGAAGGAATTCATCTAATCAAAATCAACCAGTTGACAGATGGGGAAACGGATTATTTGGAACGCTATTTTGAACAGGACATTATGCCGCTTCTGTCCACTATGGTGGTAGGCAAAAAACAGCCCTTTCCATTTTTAAAAAATAATGAGATCTATGCGGCAGCAGGATTGGAAACCAAAACAGACCGGGAAAAATTCGGAATTGTTCCCTGCAGCAGCGAAGTATTTGGACGGCTAACGGCTATTCCGGGAAGAACCGGGAGCTTTCTCCTGGTAGAAGAATTGATTTTGCATTTTCTGCCAAAAGTATTTCAGAAATACAAGCTGAGCGCAAAGTCCCTGATTCGCATAACCAGAAATGCAGATATTGATGCAGACAGTATCTTTGATGAGGATCTTGACTACCGGGAGCACATGGCAGAGGTGGTAAAACTCAGAAGAAGGCTCTGCCCGGTTCGATTGGAATTAAGCAGGGAACTGGATCATAAGATGACAGCTAAGCTGTGTGAACACCTGCAATTAAAAAAAGAGCAGGTATTTGTCTCCCAATCACCAGTCGACCTCTCCTTTGTATTCCAAATTCAGGATCAGCTGAGAATGAAAACAGAATTGTTTTTTGAAAAAAGAATACCTCAGAAATCCCCGGCAGTGGATGAAAAAAGACCAGTAATAGACCAGATTCTGGAGCATGACATTTTACTGTCTTATCCTTACGAGAGCATCAGACCATTTATTGCGATGCTGAATCAGGCTGCAGAGGATCCTTATGTTGTGTCTATAAAAATGACCCTTTACCGTCTGGCTAAGCACAGTGAAGTAATTGGAGCGCTGATTGAAGCGGCAGAAAACGGTAAGCAGGTAGATGTATTAGTAGAATTGAAAGCCAGATTCGACGAGGAAAACAACATTGGATGGTCAAGAAGGCTGGAGGAGGCAGGATGCCATGTAATCTATGGTCTCGATGGTCTGAAAGTACATTCCAAGCTATGCCTTATTACCCGAAAAAGAGAGGGACAGATTGAATATATAACACAGGTGGGAACAGGAAATTATAATGAAAAGACTGCCAGACTTTATACGGACCTGTCCCTGATGACTGCGGATAACAGAATTGGTATAGAAGCAGCCGGCGTATTCCAGTCGCTATCTATGGGCGAAGTAACCGAATCGTCTGAACATCTTCTGATCGCGCCAAAGTGCCTGCAAAACAAAGTACTGGAAATGATGGATGAAGAAATCCGTGCTGCAAAGAATAATGAACCATCCTATATCGGTCTGAAACTAAATTCACTGACTGATAAGAAAATTATTGATAAATTAATTGAGGCATCAAAAGCAGGAGTAAAAGTAGAAATGATTGTCCGGGGAATCTGCTGCCTGCGTTCCCACATACCGGGGCAGACTGATCAGATTAGGATTATCAGTATCGTGGGCAGATACCTTGAGCACTCCAGAATCTATATTTTCGGAGACAAGGAAAGAGCGAAACTTTACATTGCATCAGCAGACTTTATGACCAGGAATACACTGCGCAGAGTGGAAGTGGCGGTACCAATCTATGATACCCACCTAAAAGTAAGAATACGCGAGATGTTTACCACAATGCTAAATGATAATGTCAAAGCAAGGGAACAAAAAGAAGATGGTTCCTATCAAAAATTGCCAACGACAGAGGTAGCACTGGATTCTCAGAAGTTATTTTTTCAGATTGCATACCAGCATACAAATAAGCAGTAAAGTGCCGGAGAACCACAAAATAAGTGGGTTGTGGTTCTCCGATATATAAGATAAAAATAAATCATAAAGCAATTAAAAAAAGAAATATAAAATTAAATGAAAAAAATTCAAATTAAGTATTGACAAATCTTAGAAATCATTGTAGAATTATCTACGTTGCTGAACGGAACAAATCAAGAAAAGCAAAAACAGGAACAACAGTCTTTAAGCCCAGATAGCTCAGTCGGTAGAGCAGAGGACTGAAAATCCTCGTGTCGCTGGTTCGATTCCGGCTCTGGGCATTGCGAAAGCAAAAGCAACATATAATTTCATATGCGGGTGTAGTTCAATGGTAGAACACTAGCCTTCCAAGCTAGATACGTGGGTTCGATTCCCATCACCCGCTTTTCATCGAAAGATGATTATGCGCGAGTGGCTCAGTTGGTAGAGCGCGACCTTGCCAAGGTCGAGGCCGCGGGTTCGAGTCCCGTCTCGCGCTCTTTGTTTTATTAGTGTTTATGCGGGTTTGAGAGTAGTGATCTCAGGCCCGCTTTTTTTTGGTTTACGAAAACGGTTAACGTCATTCGATTTTTCTATTATATTCTGTTATTACATTGCTACGTGTTTCGAATAATTTTCTAAAGCTTTGCTTGTCATTTTGGTATCAACATGCGCATACCGGGATAAGAGAGTCTTAACACTATTCCCCATAATCTGTGCAATAACCTCGTGTCGCTCATCGTTACTCAAAGTGTTGGTGGCGAAGCTATGCCGGCAGTCATACAGGGCAATTTGTGGAAGCACAGCACCGCCATTTGGAAGTTTTCCGTGTGCATCCAAGTATTTATCCATCTTTTCGTTATGTCTTCTTAAAATAGATCTGAATGCTTTTGAGTAAGTATCCGGTTTTATTGGATTACCATCTTCGTTTACAAATAAGAAGTCATTATTTCCAAATTCAGGATGCTTTGACTGCATCTCCTTTTTCCACTGTAAGCTACGATCTACGGCCTTTGCTATTGGATCGGGTAGCGTAAGCCCCCGGTGGCTCTGAGATGTCTTCATATCAGAAGCAACCAGATCATTATCCAATCCTCTATGCAATGTAAGTTCTCCGGATTCCGTAAGATCTGACTCTGCAACACCGCATACTTCGCCAGGGCGGGCGCCGGTCATAAGCGATAGTACAAACATCCCATAAAAATGAGAAAAGCGAACCTCAGGTAATTTTAAAAAGTATAAACATTGCTCATCCGTCCAAGTGGTTTTTGTCGGAAGAACAACCTTTGCCCGTTTCACCCGGCAGCAGGGATTTTGGGAAATTATCTTCAGGGTATCAATGGAATAATTAAAGATGTTGGAAAGTATATTGATACATTTATTCACGGTTTCAGCTCCGTACTTCTTTTTCATGACATTTATATAATTCTGAATATGAACAGAAGTAATTCCGGTTACTGCCTGCCCCTCAAAAATATCTTGTATATAATCACTGTAATATCTCTTGTATGTCTTGAGGGTTGAATTTGCATAATGCCCTTCTGTAGCATCCAGCCAGGAAGCGGCAGCCTGATCGAAAGTCATTTTTTTATTTTTCTTTTCAATTCTTAAACCGTCTTCCATTTTCTTTAAGATTTCAGATTCATCGTGTACTGCCTCCTTTCGCGTCAATCTTACGGGTCCGGTAAAACGTTGTTTGGTGCTGACATCGTATACATTGGCAAAAAATTTAATAGTGGTTTTGCCTGTTTTCTTAGATAAGTACTTTTTTTCTTGTATGCTCATGTTGTTCATCCTCCTGTTTTTTGACATAAAAATAGCGCCTATACAGACGCTAGGAAAGATGATATAATATGCTTGTCTATGGTATATTATATGGTCCTTCGTGGTCTGTATAGTAACATTTAAGCCGTTCGGTACGCCAATACCGGGCGGTTTTTTACTTTTAATTAATTGATTGAAATCTTATAATATCCAGATTTATATGTTATTACCTTAGAATCTGGGGAATCATTCTCATATTGAACAACTTCGATTCTGTGCAACCCTGGATTAAGATTGTTGCCAGTCAATGTAAGTGTCATTTGAGATCGTCCAAAATGATTTTTTGAATGTAAATATCTATCGATATACAAGTAGCTTGTTTTATTATAATCGAAATCAACAGTTTTAGCGCCTATCTGACTTAAAAATGTGCTCTTGCTAATATAATTTATTGGCACATTGCCATTTTGGGAATTACCAGAAGCAGTATAGATTGTAAATGTTCCATCACCGGTATCTGTGTAGCTACCAATTAGCATATCTTTGTTATCTGGCTTACTTGGTGGCGTTACATTAGGCTTTGCATTAACATTTACTTTGCAAGAATAACTTTTCCCGCCAACCTTGGCAATTACTGTTGTACTTCCAGATTTTATTCCTTTAACTTTTCCTTTACTAAAAGTTGCAATGGACGTATTTCGGGAAAACCATTTAACTTTTTGTTTTGTGCCATTGAGTTTTAGAGAAGCTGAATTTCCTACATTAAGTGTAATCTTGGAACTGCTCAGTTTAGGAGATTCGACTGTTATTTTACAAGTGTATTTCTTCTTCCCTATTTTGGCGGAGATTGTAGTGACTCCTTTATTTTTTGCCGTCACCTTCCCTTTTTGAGTAACAGTTGCGACAGATCTCTTACTGGTTGTCCACTTTGCTTTTTTCTTAGTGCCGGTTAGTTTTAGCTGGATAGTAGACCCCTTAACCATTCTGTAAGATTTTTTACTGATTTTCACAGCTGCCTGGGCAGTAGTAACATTGTCGACCATCGGGATAGCCTCCGGTACAACTAACGACAGTGTGAGTGCAGACATAAATACAGCTGCAATTCGTTTGATGTGTTTCATAATTCATTCCCTCTTTCTTGTTTTTTTATTATCAAAGGCATATGCCTATTGATTAATATTTTATGAGTTTTACAGCCAGTTTACGATGTGCATGTCTCAGTGTTCTATCTCATGGCATATTTATTTTCTCCTATAGACTAAAAATTGTTGCACTGATGATTCTAGCCATTCTTTACTTAACGGCAAGGTTATCCCATTGTTTAACATTACTTCTACCTTGTCTAAGCTTTCCACATATTTTAAATTAACAATTCTGTCCTTTGATATTCTGGTAAATCCTACATCCAAGCAGGATTTTGCAATTTCAGACATAGATTCCCAGGTGTAAATAGGATCACCGTTTAATATTATTACGCATGTCTTGCGACCTGATTTTGAAATATATAAGATATCTTTCACTAATACTCGTAACGACCTATATCCGGACCTTATATTTATAAATTTGGTATCAGTATTATAAATTCCTATAAAATTTTCGATTGTTTTTGGAATTTCATCCTGCATATGAGATTTTCGCACAAAGTTAAATGGATAACACTTAAGCGCGTCAAAAACATAGTTTTCAAATCCTGATACATAAACAATTTCCCTATTATGCTTATTCTTAAACAAATATTCGCCCGCCTCAAGACCATTGAATCCCGGCATGTCTATGTCAAGAAATATTAAGCTGATTGGGGTGGACTCCACGAGACTTATCAAGCTTTTGGCATTACTTAATTCATGAATCTCGCATGGTATTTCAAGGTCTTGCATTTTCTTATTTATTATCTTGCTTATTACATCCCTGAATATATGCTCATCGTCAACCACAGCTATATGAATCATTTGTAAATCACCCTCTTTTCTGATATTAGGTGTTAGTGATTTTTAACAAAAATATATATAAGCACTTTGGTTGGTCTTTGCGCGAAAACCAGGAAAGTTTGCGCGAAACTGTAAATTATTAATAATAATTGGATAGCCGGTATAAACAATGTACAAATATATGTAAACATGGGCACTTTACATATATTTATTTCCATATTTTGACATTTTCAATTGTCGAATTATATACTATAATCAAATCATATTAAAGGCGCGCCTCCTAAAAAATAATAAAATAAGAACTTATGTTCGAAAAACTATTGCAAAAATCGAATGCCAGTAGTATTATAATTACATAGGAATTTCGGGTTTTTGCATCCAAATCAAGGAGGGCATACATATGAGTAATGAAGAATATATAACATTAATAATTGATTTGCTAAAACTCATAAAGAGTAATGCAATTTTAAAGCGTATCTATAACTATATAAATAATCTATTTGTTGGCAGGGGGAATTAATCCCCTGCTTTTTTTGTTCGTATCAAAGATTTTATATATTCTCTTAAGCTGTTTCTTTCATCATGCGACATCTCAGAATATTCTTTCAATAAATCAATATCATTATCATTTAAATTATATTCTTTTTTTATTTCATCGAATATATCGTTAGGGGTTTCAGTAAAAGGCTCTCCCCTTCCTTCAAGTAGCCATAGATAGTTTATTTTAAATTCCTTGCATATATCTTTAGCGACTCTTTCTGTAAGCTTTACTTTACGTGTTTCTATATTGGCTAAATTAGAACGTGATATGCCTATATGATTAGCGAATTGCATCTGATTTAGATTATAGAAGTCTTTTCCTCTTAAAAGTTTTATTCTATCAACTGCGTCCATTTTTTACACCTCCTTAATAGAAAGAGTAACAAATATATTTATGTTTGTCAAGGACAAAAATAAAATAAAATAGTGTTTGACAAGGACTAAAGAGTGTGATAATATGTCCTTAACAAACAAGGAGGTGAGAAAATGAATACATTAAAGGACAAAAAGAAAGATATTATGTCATTAGCTTCGCTATTAATACAACTTTCACCGGAAGAGAGGGAAAGGGTGAGGCAAGGTATTATTATCGGAAAAACTATTTTTAAGCCCATTAATAATGAGGACCATAAAATGACTAGCTAGAAAAGGAGAAAAACATGAACAGCCTAATCAAAATTGGAAATCAAGAGATTTCAGAAAAGGAATTTAGAGGTCGAAGAGTAGTAACTTTTAAAGATATTGATCTGGTGCATGAAAGACCAGAAGGAACTGCAAAGAGGAATTTTAACACCAATGCAAAACATTTAATTGAAGATGAAGATTATTTCCTTATAAAACCATCAGATGTTGAAAAGTACGATATTCGTACTTTAGAAATTCCAAATAGGGGATTAATAGTTTTTACAGAACAAGGCTACCTGATGCTGGTGAAATCATTCACTGATGATCTAGCATGGACCGTACAGCGCCAACTGGTAAGCAACTACTTCAATAAGAGAAAGCCCCTCACAGCCACAGAGCAAATAAAATTACAATTGCAGGCAATTGGAGAGATAGACGAAAGAGTTTCTTCCATAGACAAGGACCTGCAGGAATTTAAACAGGACATGCCAATCCTCGGTATAGAGGAATGTAAGATCACAGGAGCAGTAAGACGTAAAGGCATTCAGTGTCTTGGCGGTAAAGATTCAGAAGCTTATAAGGACAGATCTTTAAGAAGCAAAGTATACGCCGATATCTATGGTGAACTTAAAAGACAATTTGGCGTTACATCTTACAAAGCTATTAAACGCAGCCAATGTGAGAAGGCAGTTAATATAATCGAAATCTATGAGTTGCCCCTGATTTTAGCAGGGCAGGTTGAAGATACAAATTCACAGATGGGATTGTGGAAAGCAAGTTAAGAAAGGCAAACAACCATGAAACTAAAAAGCAAATCGGCAGCTATGATAAGGCACTGGATAATCAAGTTAAAAACAACAATTAAGCCCAGATTATTGTATACGTTTTACGAAAAGGATAATAAGAAATATCTAGGACTAATCATAATGAAATCAGGACGAACATACTGGAGTAAACATTTTATTATTGAGGCGGTCGATAATGAGCAAGGTGTCAAAAACGACCACTACGATAAAAGAGTTGATGAGTTTTTTAATACTTCATCCAGGTAGTTCTTCCGCATTTAGGACATTCAGGGTGCTTATTAGTTGGCAAATAGCAGAAATAGACAAGCTGGTTAGAAGAACATAAAAGACTGGAGGTAGCAAATAATGGGTGAATATTGTTTAAAAGATGGGAGCGTAGTCCTGGAAGAAGATATTGAAAAGGCTATTCCAAATGTAATGAATGCATTGAGAAATAGCCTTCCTAAAGAATATCAGACATACACTGCGTGTGAGTTTACATTATCAGAGGTCGTTAAAAGAATGGGATCTAAATTTATGCTCATGAGTTCCGAACCACATATTCTTGGATAGCATAAGAAATATTATGGATATTATCATTTTCTTTGTCGCATTTGCTAATAGTGTTCCCATTGGAAGAGTTTAAATTAACAGGACAAACTTCTTTGTATGATTTACCATTGCATGAATACTCGATTGTGAAATTCAATAAAGATGTTTCTTTTACTGCTTTTTTCCAATCAATTGCAGATGATATTGACTGGCCTGGTGCTAAAAATGTATTCTCCATGTTAGAAAATGGTGCTAAATTCGTATCGGATCGCTTGGAAAATTTCAATAAATCATAATTGCAAGAAAGATTATGTATAATCGCACCTGATTGCCCAAAATTTTTTAATATTAAATGGTATAAGGGTGTGCCAAAGTTCAAATTTAAACCATACATAATTATATAAGGGCGAGTCGAGTTCTCTATCATACGATTATTTTGATCTATTAATTTATTATTTTGGTCCATTAATCTATTGTTCTGACGAATAGTTATGATAACAAAAATAATTGATATGGCGGCAAGTAAAAAAGATAATATACAAAGCACAATATTTATAATTACAGAAAGTTCCATATATGAGATTCACTCCTTTCATATGTACTCAGCTGCTGGAGCAGCCTGTAGCAATATTATATGAAAAATGGCAGGAAATAGCAATGAAGAAAGGAGATAAACGTGGGAATCGAAGAAAGAATTTCCCTGTTAGAGGAAGAAAACAAGAGGCTTCAAGAAGCCATAGAATACCTAAAAGCCAGAGCAGACGATGGTTTCTTCACCCCCGAAGAAGTAGCAGAAAAAATGAAATGTTCCCGGAATCACATTTATGACCTGATAAAAGAGGGCGTAGTCGAAACTGCAGCGAGGACCGGGAGAGTCATAAGAATACCTATGAGTCAATTCTATAGGAAGGAACAGCCGGTAACTGGCGAAAAAGAAAAGCCAATGCGGAAGCAGTCAGGGAAAGAAGATATAAAGAAAATGATATTCGGATAACCAGTAAACCATTGGACGATCAGTCGGAAGGAGAACAGCATTGAACAAGTTAAGAATAGATAACAACAGAAATGTTTATCTAAACGGTATTGAGCTGGAAGGCGTAATGAGTTTGGAAATTGAAAGAGACGATGTATTTAGCAATATAATGATTGCGACAATAAAACTGAAAACAGATACTTACCAATATCTTGATGAAGTCAGAGAGAAAGAAGAACAACAGTCAGCAAACTTAAATGATGCGATTGACGCTATTTGCGATTGGATCAAAGCAGAATTGCAAAACACACCTGATGAAGCATCTACATATAAACCGGTAATTATAGATGAAAAAAAGATGAAACTGATTGCTGAATGGTATGGATACGAGCCGCAAAGCCGTCAGTGTATTGAAGAAATGGCAGAGCTTACCCAGGCAATCAATAAGCTTTGGCGAAAGAAGACCTTCGGAGGGAATGGTATAGAAATTGCTCAAGCGCACGAAAATGTTATAGAAGAAATAGCAGATGTTAGCATTATGATTTGCCAGATGAAAGAACTACTGGGTGTTAAGGAAGATGATATTTCTGAAATTATTAATCAGAAATTAGACCGGCAGTTAGAGCGTATTAATACTCTTGGTAAACAACCAAGTGAGATCCAGGAAGACAAAATTATAAATTTACAGAGGTGGAAAGAGATGACTGACGAACAATGGAAGGAAGAAGGTAGATGCAGTTTATGTCGCAGGAAAGGTTATTGCAAAAATCCATGTAAAGTGCATAAAGATGCACAGAAAAACTATCTGCATAAAACTGTATTAGATATGATTTTCAGTCCGAGGAAACTAAGTGGAAAGGAGTAACACGGTTGCTAAAAAATAAAATTATTAGTGTATTGGCGGCTACGACAATAATAGAAACTGTTCAAATTGGATTCATGACATTTTTAACAGTCCCGGAAATGGTTTTGACTGTATCGTGGTTTTCAGTGCTAATTTATTTCATTATAAAGCCGGTTGAATATAATATGAAAAATAGCGATGAGATTACAGAAATTAAATTTGTTGATTCCGCAAAGGTTAAGGAATTAAAGAAAAAAGCAATTGCATTATCTCAGAATGTATTTACGCGTCCTATAGGCATTGCATATAAGTATTGCCTTCAGGAATTGGATTTATGGGAGGAGAAGCCATGAAACAACCAAAGAAACTCACAAGGGTGCAGAAGCAGATCCTGATGGATGGCGGATATAATTGGCACGATTATATGTATGTTTCAGAAACAGATTTCTATTTGAAAGTCATACATAAGAAAACAGGAATTTTGAAAAACGTATCAAAATTTCCAGCAATTAAAAAAGTTCCGCAACCGACCAAAGTAAGCGGAACTAACAAATAAACTCAAATTGATTATACATCACTGGAAAGGAAATTGCAATGAATAAATATCATGAAATGTGGTTGGAGCTGAAGCAACAAATGGTAAAGCAGACCTGGAGGTCTACTCCTCCATATACACCAACACAAATATTGATTTTGATGGATTCAATAGAAACTGACGTGGCATTTGGCATTGAAATGGAGAAAGGGGAAGTAAAATGCAGATAAAGGAACTTCGTATAACAGATTTTAAAGGGATCAAGGAAGCAGTATATAAATTTGGCAATATCACAAAAATTATGGCCATGAATGGCATCGGTAAGACAAGCATTGCAACCGCCTGGTATTGGTTATGGTCGGATAAGGATTATGAATTGCATAGCAATCCTAATGTTAGGCCGTATGATATAGAAGAATGCATACCAAAAGTTGAAGCTGTATTAGATATAAACGGGATAGAAACTCTGGTATCTAAACAGCAAAAGAGGGCAGTATCCAAGCCAGATTCCAGAGGGGTATCCAAGGTTACTCTTACAAATACCTATGAGATTAACAGTGTACCTAAAACAGAGCGTGATTTTAAAGCATATTTGGAAGAGATGGGAATTAATTTTGATAAATTTCTCCCATTGAGTCACCCAGATGTTTTTACGAGCCAAAAGGTAAATGATATGCGTAAAGTATTGTTTGAAATGGCTGAATCCAAATCGGATAAGGAAGTGGCAACGTTAACAGAAGGTTGCGCTGAAATAGCAGCTCTTTTGGATAAGTATAAATTTAATGAGATTGAAGCAATGCACAAGGCTTCCAAGAAGAAGGCAGAAGAACAGGTAAAAGCGATTCCTAACCAGATCATAGGACTTGAAAAGGCTAAAGTTGATTATGATATTGCTGAATTAGAACTTCAGTCAAATTGTTTAAAGGAACAAATATCTGAGAAGCAATCTTTGGTTGAGAATGGGAATTTGGCTTCAGAAAAGTATAAAAAAGCTTCCACTGAATTATTGCAGGTACAGTTCGAAATAAATGATATAAATAGAAAAGCATGTGAAGAACTTCATTTTGAAAGAAAAAAATACCAAGATATTGCCGATGCTGCGGATATGGAATTTGATTCCGCAGAGAGAAAACACAAAATGGCCATTATGGATATTGAAAAGTTAAAGGCCAATATTGTCCGAAATGAGACAGAAAGGAGAAAACTCGTTAAAGAATATCAAGAGGCTGTATCAACTGAATTTGATGAGTCTAAATGGATATTTGACGAAGAGTCCACAATTTGTCCGAATTGCGGTCAGACGTATCCGGAAGAACATATCGACCAGATTAGAGCAGAATTTCATCAGAAAAAAGAGGATTCAAAAAAGACATTTCGGATAGAAAAACAGTCAAAAATTGAAATTATTTCTTCAATGGGAATGGAATTAAAAAATACTATTGAGCAAGACACCAAAACGATCAAGGACATTGAACTGGAAATTGAGCAGTATAAAGCGGAGAAGATTCGATTTAATGGTCAAAAAACAAAGGCATTAGAAAAGTTGTCAACACTTCAAAATGATCCGGATCTTTCTGATAACCAAGAGTATGAGGCACTTTGTTTGAAACTTCATTCAATGGAAGAAGCATTGAAAGCCATGGAGTCCGGAGCTGACTATTCAAACGCCATAAAAGCAGAGATAAGGCAGCTCAATGAAGAATTAGAAATCGTGCAGGCACAAATTGCAAAAGCATCTAACAATGTTGACATAGACGAGCAGATCACCGTATTGCAGCAGAAGCAACGAGAATATGAGCAGGCAAAGGCGGATTCTGAGAAAATCTTGTACCAGTTGTCACTGGTATCCAAGAAAAAGAATGAATTGTTAGTCGGGGAAATTAATAGCAAGTTTACGGTTGTTCGGTGGGAACTCTTTGCCTATCAGAAAAATGGTGAATATAAGGAATGCTGTATTCCTCTGGTTGATGGGAAAAGATTTGGAGAATCCACTAATACCGGTCGTGAAATTATTGCAGAGTTGGATATATGTGATTCATTGCAAAAATTCTTTGGAATAAATCTTCCAGTATTTCTTGATCGGGCAGAGTCAATCAATGATGATCGTATTCCTAACATGGATTGTCAGCTTGTGTTGCTGAAAGTGACCGAAGATCCAGTTTTGAAATTGGAGGTGGCGTAGATGCAATTATTTAAAGTTAAATATTTGAAAAATGGAGAGCCGTGTGGTCGGTCCTATACATTTAAAAGCCCTATAGAAGTTCATCCAGGCGATATTGTACAGATCGATACTTCAAAAAAGGGTATGGTGGTGGATGAACCGGTAGATTCTGCTTGGGTAATAACTTACGGCGCAGATAAAATTAAAGTAATTTTGGGTATTTTAGAGGAGGTATCAGCATGATGGAAGGTATTACGTTCACAATAACGGCAGAACAGGCCGAGAAAATAGCAGATTATACGGGCATTGATAGTTACGATCTGGAAGGCGATTCCGATGTTATCTGCGAGGCACTTAATAATATTATAGATGAATTATAGGAGGAAATAAATTTATGCAAAAAAATAATACTCAGGTTTCTGCAACAACTCCAATGGATCTGGCGGTTAATAATAATTTCATTGATCAGCTTACAGCACAGCTTACAGAAAAGCAAAAATATGGTCTTTCTTTTCCGGATAACTATAATTTTACTAATGCCCTAAATAGTGCGTACCTCATACTACAGGATGTAACCGTTAAAAAGAAAAAAGGTAACGATTGGATTGAAGAAAGGGCGCTGGATATTTGCTCAAAACAATCCATAGCAAGTTCTTTGATGGACATGGCAGTGCAGGCATTGAACCCAATGAAGAAACAATGTTATTTCGTACCTTTTGCGGGGAAATTAACACTGATGCGATCTTATCAAGGGACCATGGCTGTTGCAAAACGTGTTGGGGCCAAAGATATTAGGGCGGAGGTTATTTACGAGGGAGATGTGTTTAAATATCATATTGAAAATGGCTATAAAGTCATTGATGAGCATACACAAGATTTTATGAATATTGACAGCGACAAGATTATCGGGGCGTATGCTGTGGTTGAACACCCCAAAATCAATCCTTATGTGGAAATAATGAATATCGCTCAGTTAAAAAAGGCTTGGAGTAAGAGCCGGAATTATAAAGAAGGACAGGGTATACATGGAGAATTTGCAGACCAGATGGCAAAGAAGACAGTTATCAATCGGGCGTGCAAGAATTTTATTAACTCAAGCGATGATGCATATCTGCTGGAAAGTTTTGAATCAACCAAAGATAATGATGATCATGTCGATGTAGTGGCTGAAAATGTTGCCTACGATATACAGAAGAATGCCAATGCAATTGACTTCGAAGAAGTAGTAGAAGATCCAAAACCAGCACCTGATATCAATAGCATAGATAATTCAGAATCCAATGACAATGAGCCAGAACAGGAAAAGGAATCTGCTGAGCAGCCTGATTGGATGAGGTAGCGATATGGTTCTTAAGGTTTTGGGGAGTGGATCTTCAGGAAACTGCTACATATTGGAGAATGCCAACGAAGCACTCATAATTGAGGCAGGAGTACCTTTCAAGGATGTAAAAATTGCCCTTGATTTTAATATTAGTAAGATTGTGGGAGTGGTTACGAGCCATTCCCACGGGGACCATAGCAAGTATATAAAGGAATTTGCAAAAGCGGGGATGAATGTGTTTATTCCAAGCGATTTATTAGAAACTTTAGCGGAAACAGGAAATTTTGCCGGCGCACTTATCCATCAGATTAGGATTCCTTTGAAAAGCAATTTTACAATAATTCCATTTGAAGTAGTACATGATGTTGAGTGCTATGGGTTTCTTATTAGTCATCCAGACATGGGAAGATTATTATTTTGTACAGATACAAGTTATATAGCATATAGATTTAAGAATTTGAATCACATTTTGGTAGAAGCAAATTATTCAAATCGAATAATGGAAGCTGCCGGACAAGACTATGTTAAAAGAAATCACGTTCTTTCTGGCCATATGGAAATAGGAACAGCATGTGAATTTCTAAAAGTAAATAATAATACGGGGCTAAAAAACGTTGTATTACTTCATTTAAGCGAGAATAATGCTGACCCTGAACAATTTATATCTGATGTAGTAAATGTTGTTAATTGCCCAGTATACGTGGCTAACAAAGGGCTTGAAATTAATTTGGATCTGTGCCCGTTTTAGGAGAAGATAATGTTTAAAAATATTTTTATATATGTGGGAGTTTATACCACAATAGCAACAATATAAATGCTTTTGTCTTGGCATTTGTGATTAGCTGTTTTTTCTGGTAGTAATAAAATAATTTTGACTAGTTAAATTCATATACAAGGCTCAATGCATGGGGCCGATAAAGATACACATAGATTAATATTTCCTCTGCTTTAACTTGCAGGGGAGGAACGGAGGAAAGATGTTATTCAAAAAATATAAGATACAGATAGCTAATCTTAAAAAAGAAATTAATAATTATATGATTGAAAATGATCGTTTGTCATTACGCATTAAAGAGTTAGAAAATGAATTAAGTGAGGATAGAGTAAGTTCCCCTTATTGCCTTGGATGTGAAAATGCAATTATAACAGAGGACATTTGGAATTATCCGAAATGTACTTTAAATGCAAAATGTAAAGATTTTCAAAAAAAAGGAGGAATGGCTTATCAATAAAGTAATTTTAATGGGACGATTAACACGGGATCCAGATGTACGATACTCATCAGGAGATAATTCTATAGCTATTGCTAGATATACATTAGCTGTTGATCGTAAATTCAAACGCGATGGGGATCCGGCAGCAGATTTTATTGGATGTATGACATTTGGGAAATCTGCTCAATTCGCAGAAAAGTATTTTAAACAAGGCATGAAAATTGCTGTAACAGGTCGGATACAAACAGGAAGTTACACTAATAAAGATGGTCAGAAAATTTATACTACGGATGTCATTGTTGAAGACCAGGAGTTCTGTGAGGGAAAACAAAATTCTAATGCTAACAATGAAGTAGCAACTTCTTCATCAACATCGACATCTAAAGATGGATTCATGAACATTCCAGACGGCATTAATGAAGAATTGCCCTTCAACTAATAAGGTGGTGACTAAATGAGAAGACAGCAAGAGAGGATGCCATCAGAAATTATTTCAGATTTTGTAGATTTATTAAATAAGAGTCATCCCGAGTATTTAGAATCAATGAAAATAGCAAATAAGTTTGATGATAAAACACTTACCTGGGTACACGACATGGAAAAAGAAACAAATTACGATGTTCGAAATAAGCTTATTACTAGATGGCACAGAGAGCGAATGGAACGTAGAAAACATAAAGACAATGCAGTTCTATATGAGAAAATTCACAGATTTTCTTCAAACGAAAAAAATAAAGTAGTTTTAAAAAATCTCAGAGGTTTACTATCCGATCAGATAAAAACAGAAGAGTATCTTCAGGATCCCAACAGGGAGTACAAACATAGGGTGGGTGATTCAGATGTATAAGATAGCTTATGACCGGGCACAAAAGGCAAATAAGCATGAGATTAAACATAATTGGCTTAGATGCAATGGGTATAACCTGATAGACCTCCCTTTGCCGGTAGGTGACTACATAGCAGTAACAGGCGATGTGGAAGAAGTCATTGGTCGCAGGGGAGACAAACTAAAAAAAATGGATCTATTGGGAGTAACCGCAGTTACGATAGATACCAAGCAAGGTCTTGGAGAAGTTTGTTCAAATATTTGCGGTAAATCACACAGCAGATTCCGAGATGAAGCAATACTCGCTCAGATTAACAATATAAAATTTGTTGTTCTTGTTGAGCATAGCCGCTATGTTAAATCTATCGATGATGTTGCAAATTGGAAAAATCCAAGGCGATATCAATACGAAAAAATGGTTAGAAAAGAATGGTCAATTCCTCGTGATGCGGATTTCCAATCTGAATTAGCTGAGCTTAAATTACATGGGGCAAAAATTACAAGAGGGCCAACTACTGGCGCAGAATTAGCAAAATCCATGCGCTCTATGAGTGAAAAGTACGGTATAGTCTGGGAATTCTGCGATAAGAATCATACGGGTGAGAAAATTGTAGAATTGTTGTTTGGTGACATGGGTGAGAAAAGAATGCATAGAGGATGTAATTAAAATAAAGAAAGTTAATGGAAATTGAAAAATATTTATAAGGAGGCGGACAATGATTAAGGAAGATGATATTGGATTAGTAAAATCATACGTAAATATGTCAATGTTAATGGAGCATTTCAATATGTTTATTAATCAAAAAAATTATGCTATATGTCCATTCCATAATGATAAATCACCTAGCATGCAGATATTCAATGGTTATTTAGAGAATGATGGTTATTATTGTAGGGCCTGCGGCGCAGGTGGAGACATATTTAACTTCACTATGGAGTATTTAAACATTACCTTTGAGGAATCTGTTAATTATGTGGCTAAATCTTTCAATATTCCATTAACAAATTCTGAGATGATATCAAAATCAGATATTGAGAAAATGAATAAAAGGATTAATGACCGAAAAGCGACATACGAAGTTCAGAAACTTGAGTACATGCTATTATCTGCATTAGCGAATAAGATACATTATTATGAATATATAAAAAGCAATGTTAGGCCGTTTAGCGAAATGTTCTGCTATGTATGCAATAAGTTGCCTGTTCTGCAGCATGAATGGGACAGATTATTTAATAAGACTTGCAATAATAAAAAGGGGAGGGCGATACAGTGAGCGATATTAAACACACCAATATTTTTCCGATAAATGAGAAGGCGGCATATCATATTTATTCTGGAGTTATGAAGATTCATAAAAAATTTTTGGAAGTAAAGCCCAATAGGAATACAATATGCCTCTTAATCCTGGATATTAATTGCTTAAATGAAACTCATCAATCGAATTTGTGTAATTCCATGACAGAAATAATCAGGCAGGAATTCATGAGAGAATTTGATTTCATAACTTTAGAAATGGTTAAAAATCTCTATACGGATCTATGGCGGTTTCATAAAAAGTATTTTTCACCGGTCAAAGACAACGAATACTGGGGAGATATCATATCTGATGCTAAAGTAATTGGCGCAAAATATAATTGCAGATTTTGCAATCTGATGCTATTAGCAATAGAAGATGAATTGGATATAAATTGGACAGAAAAATATGGGAGCAGCAGACCAAAAGCAGGTGCATAATGAGTAGAAAAAATAATGAGCCGAGAGATTCGGCAGGGAACAGCATAGAGACAACCGGAAATCCGATAGCCGAGTCAGGCAATTGTTATATACTCATGCGTGGTGATCAAAAACCTAAGAGGATTACAAATTTTACAATGCGTCCAATTAATGCAATTCAGGGCGACTGCTCACATTTGTTGGACATTGAGTTTACATTAAAATCTGGAAGGGTATTTATACAGCAATTAGATAGTCAAGCATTTTCCGGTGTGCAGCAGTTTAAAAAGGCTATAAAAAAAATATCCGGTATAGATATGGTTTATGATGGTAATGAATCAAATTTAGCGGATATACAAGAATATATGAACAATAAATATAGAGATTATAATCATTGTTTGGGGATCAATTTTACTGGATTATATAAAATTGGCAGTGATTGGGCATATGTAGGTACGGAAAATGCTATTGATAAAAAAGGAAATAAAATAGATAGTATTGTATCCATTACAGAGGATAATGAAGCTTTAAAGTCCACAATAACGGATACAGATATGATAACCGGTAAAGAGCTCAAAGAAATAGCTGGAGACTTATTCCGCTTTAATACATATGAACGTACCATAAATATCATCGGGTGGGTGTGTGTTTGCTTTTTAAAAGAGCGATTAAGGCAAAGAAAAATAAAATTGTCTCATTTAGTGCTGGAGGGTGGCGCCGGATCCGGTAAATCAGAAACTTTAGAAAAAATAATCCAGCCCATATTTGGATTGGTTGGGAGCGGTATTGGATGTTCCGGACTTACAAAATTTAGCACACTAAAAAGCACCAGTAGCACAAACATGCTTCCGGTTATCTTCGAAGAGTATAAGCCTCACAGACTAAGTAAAATTGAGTTAGACCTCATATCTGGAACTTTACGAAGCGTCTATGACTTCCAAACCAGTCAAAGAGGACGCACTGATCAAAGCGTAGTAAATTACATGAGAAGAAGCCCCATTATAGTTGTAGGGGAGTCCAGTTTTGATGAAACGGCCATAAAGGAACGTATTATTGATGTGCAGTTTGCTAAGAGCGACCGGATGCAGGAGCATACTAAACACTTTAGATCGTTAGCTAAAAATGAAAAGATTCTTAATAAACTAGGAAAAGCCCTTCTGATGTTTACAATGAATATTCCGGATAGTGATCTGGATGCGTTGATTGCAAAGAGCAAAATATTTGATGATTTGGATTTCGAAAGTAGAGTTATTCTGGGGATGTCGAATATTAACCTTGGTTTAAATTTTCTTCAAGATTTGTTTGAATCTTATCATTTGAATTTTTATGAATCGACAGGGGTCTCCAGGGAATTAGTAAAACGGTCCTTGGTCGGAAATACAACAAATGCGCTTGACGGAAATAGTAAAGTAAATAGTGCTGTTGACCTCATTTTACAGGTGTTTGATACTATGGCACTTAAAAATAGAATTCACGATGGTCGTGATTATATTATAAAAGAATGTGAATTATGCTTGAGAATTAATCTGATTTATGATGAATTCTCTAAATATGTTAGAGAGTATGACATAACTGATATTGAAAAGCTTTCCAACAGACAATTCACAAAACAATTACGTAAAGAACCATATTATAAAGATTACTTAGTACGCAATTTTAAGGATGGTAATGATACTATTATACGACAAAAATGTTATGTTTTAGATCTGAAAATTCTTAACCAGATATGCAATTTGGAAGCATTTAAAATGGAAGATTCAGATTTTATGGAACTAGATGAAAATGAAGAAGTTCCTTTTCAATAATCATTTGAATAGGGAGGGAAATTAATGTCAGTTGCAAATAATTGTAGGTATCCAGACTGTATACATTGTGACCGCAATGATTGTGATATGGATGACAAGGATATTCACGCTATGCTTAAGCGCCGGCGGCGGGACAATTATCCGGAGGTGTTCCGGGAGAAACAGAGGGAATACCGGAAACGCAGGTATCAAGGTATGGAAAAGCCGGAGGAAAAGATTTATCAGTATCTGGTGCAATATATAAGCCGGCATATGTATCCGCCGTCTGTCCGGGAGATTGCATCCGGAATCGGATTAAAATCACAAAGTAATGTACCGGAATATTTGGAGCGGTTAAAAGGCCAGGGGCTGATAGATGGAGAGCCAAAGAAATCCAGAGCGATCCGGTTAACGGGCTACGTAATCGTTAGAGAGGAAGGTAAATAATATGATCGGATGCATTATAAGCTTTATAGCAGGTGGATTTGCCGGGGCGCTGGTTATGGCACTATGTGCTGCCAGTAAGAACAGCAATGTAACCCTGGATGGAACAAGCGAAAATATAGTGGAAAATAAGGACGTAAATATGGCCAGTAGACAGGGATGCAATAACTGTGAACCAGAGCATTGCAAAAAAGATTGCTGCCATAATTGCGATTGTTCTGATGGCACATTCTGCGATGAATTGAAATTTAGACAAGGAGGTATAGAATAATGCCAAGAACGCCAAAACCAACAAAGGAAGAGCGGGCAAATATGACTCATGACGAATTGTTACGCTCTGTGTGGCTATTAGATGAAGTAATAGAGTCTTTAAGATGGGTGCCTGTATCAGAGCGGCTTCCAGTCCGAAAAGAATATCTAGGATCGAACAGTCGGGCAATCTATATGAAATGCATGGAGATTGCATACATGACGGACACTTTAGAATATAAAATTGGATATTATGATGGTTATAAGTGGATGGATAAGCGGCTTGAAAAAATTGTTAATGTTGTTGCATGGAAAATACACGATCCATTTAAACCCAATATTGAAATTCTGGAGAGGTTGAAACAATAATATTTCATAGATGTCCTATGTGTGGACGGAAATTATTATGGAGGGCTAAAAAAATGACAGAATATGAGCGGGATCAAATTGCCGCGTGGTTATCAGATCCGGAAAATACGAAAAGCCTTTCTGTACAGGATCAGATAAAAATAGCAATGGCAAATATTGAGTTCATGGAAAAAATAGAACCGATTGTGAAAAAGGCAATATTCAGGGAAAAGGGAGCAACATTTTTATTTAAAATGTAAACGGAAATATAGAGGTGCTTAGTGTTAAAATTAAAATTTAACTAAGAAAGGGGAAAGAGTTGAGCGCTCATTAAAACATGTTTTCTCCTGCTAAAAATATTGAAGATATTAAGTTGCGGCGCAGGAATGCAAAGTACAGCACTTGCGTTAATGTCATGCGCAAACAAATTGCTACATGAGGGTAGATGCAGAAAATTTGATTTCCAATATACCAATCAAGTACCGATCTATGACGCTATTCTATTTTGCGATCTAGGGCTTGAACCGAGTTGGGTAATGAATCAGGTGTATTTCATCCAACAGGCTTGTGAATGGGCTGAAATACCGTTTTATATTCTTAAAAGCAACCTGTTTGAAGACTATATGAACGATTTTGGGAAAAAGCGAGTTGTATCAATACCGTTTTGGTCAGTAGATGAAACTGGTAAAAAGGGTAAGATGATGCGTAATTGTACATTGGATTATAAAATTGCTTTAATGCAAAATTTTGTGAGATGGAATCTTTTAGGTTATAAGAAGGGGAAACGAACAAAGACGGAGGATCTTAAAGCCCATGAAATGCACCTGGGTTTTTCGAAGGAAGAAGAAAAACGGTGCTCTGAGAACCCACACAAAATGTTCGTAAATAAGTTTCCATTGGTAGAAATGAATTTAGAACGTAAAGATAATTATGCTTATATACGGGATATATGGGGGTTAGAGACAAAGGCAAGTGCGTGTACATTTTGCCCGTTTCACAGGAACTATTTTTTCCAATATATAAAGAAAAACGATTTATCTCAGTATGAGGATCTGATTGAGTTTGACAATATGTTGGAGCGGGAGCAACCAAATACTAAGATTAATAGTAAGCTATATATATCCCGATCCCGGAAACGGATTGCAGAGTTAGTTCCGGAAGAGTGCGAAGACGCAGAGCATTTTATGTACCGGGGTGAAAAAATATGGAACGGGTTTTAATTCATTAAACTGAAATACCAAATATTTTGTGTAAAGGCACACAACGAAAGGAGAAGAAGGGATATGCCAAGACCAAAGAAAGATAAAGAGGATAAATTTATCCGCCAGAATATCAGTGTGGATCCAGAACAAATGAAAAGGCTGCTGGAGCATTGCCAGAAGGAAGATAGATCTATTTCTTGGGTAATCCGGAAGGCTCTGGATGATTATTTGTGTGCGTAACGATACATAACGTTACACAACAAAACTGAAATTCGTTAAGTAACATGCAAAAATAAAAGCGGCAGACCACCCACCAAGATGATATCTGCCGCTACAACGCTTAAGGATATTATACTATAAAATCTTTCCTTAAGCAAGGGAGGATGTATGAACGAGCAAAATATAAAGATTAAGGTCAAAGACAGGATATTGGTAGAAATGTCAAAACACGTAGGGAAGGAGCAATTAATTTACCTGGAAGAAGTATTAGATTCGGAGTTTGTAAAGCTTAACATATCTCAGGTCGCAACACTTCCGGCAGAAATAAAAAGAAGTGTGGACGAGCAGAATAAGTACATCATGCAGCTATTTATTATTAAGAAAAATAATATAAAGGACACCACAAAGAGATCTTACATAAGTGCAATCCGGAACTTACTTCTGCAGGTAGACAAACCGTTAACCGAAATGACGGATCTGGACATAGGTTATTACCTTCGATGGTACGAACGCCGGAATGAGTCTACAACCGGATACAGGAACCAAGCAAGCACAGTAAACAATGAGCGCCGGTTCCTGGCGGCCTTCTTCTCCTGGATGCGAAAGAATAAATTAATCCTGGATAATCCGGTGGAGAGCATAGAGCCATTAAAGGAGATCCGGAAGCCGATAGATTACTTTAAGCCGGAAGAATTGGAGATCCTGCGGGAAGGGTGCAAGACAGATCGGGACCGAGCATTATTGGAAGTGCTGCGGAGCACCGGCTGCAGAGTAGGGGAAGTGGTGCCGATTAACCAGGTGGATATAGACTGGGCCACAGGAGATATTTTAATCCTGGGAGAAAAGAGTGGGAGATACAGGACAGTTTATTTAAACGAAGCAGCCAGGTATTATCTAAAGAAGTACCTTTCCGGCAGACACGATAATAACCCGGCACTATTTGCCTGGGAGAAACAACCATACGGAAGATTAAGCACATGTGGGATTCGAACGGAATTAAAGACTATAGCCAACAGGATGGACATGAAATGCAGAGTTTATCCACATAAGATGCGCAAGACACTGGGGATGGAGTTAAAGAACCGGGGCGCAGACATTGGAATTATCCAGGAAGTACTGGGACATGCGGACCCGGCGGTTACTGGACAGTATTATGCGCAATCTACAGCGGATACGTTAAGGAGTGTAAGAAAAAGGATAGCATAGGGTTGCTATCCTTTTGAGTAGAGGGAGGTCATTTGTTATTAGTTACTTGATTGGCGAATTTATTAGGAACAATATCCGGACTATACCTAATTCTTCCTGTACTCTTCGATCCACTATATGCAAAAAGAGATAGCAAAAATTCTGCTACCTCTTTTTTATAATTTTTAAACGCCATGCGTTACTATTAATAAGCAAATATTACACCAAATTCCATATAATGTCAAGAATATTCCTCACGGTACCATTTTAGGAATTCCTTGTGTGTATGTTCTTCTGCCTGTTTCCTTACTTCTGCCGCTTCCTGCAAAGTGTTGTACCGCCCGAGATAATACACCTTTCCTTTAAATGTGAGGCTGGGTACGTATTTCCCCCTAGTCGTGTCGTAGAACACGCCTTTTATTCCGGTCTTGTTTGTGGATAGTTTATCTATCTTAAGCATTTGTATATTAGTCCCGTTCACTATGTTTTTATCCACATGTTTTTTGCCTATTATTTTGCCTTGTGCAACATGGCATTCTGCTGCCAGACAGCCACATGAGGATATGCGACCTCTTTTTAAATCCGTAGCAGATACCTCTACAAAATTACCGCATAAACACCTGCATATATAAATAACGCTTCCATTGCTGGCGCGGTTATCTGTTTCCCGGATTACTTCCAGTCTGCCAAAACTTTTTCCGGTTATATTGCTTTTTTTAAAATAAGTTTCTCTTGCTGCACACCCACAACTCTTAGTTCCTGCCGTTATATGGTCGGATCTGATCCACCCGTTATTTCCACATCCCTGGCAAACATAGTGTAGATACGTTCTTTTCCGCTCTGTGGCATCCGCCCTGCGCTCATATCCGTCTATTTTTAATAGTCCGTAAATTTTCCCCGTATAATCACTTGCTTTCATCTGTTCTTTTTCCTGTTTTTTTAGTTTTCTTCCGCATATTTAACCCCATGCAAAACAATACTTGTAACCTTAACCAATGTTTGCAATAAATCATCCCCCATTTGTAAAATTTTAAAATTAATTATAAAATCATCGTCCAGCAAAACAGCACCAAATTTTAATATTCCTTCCCCATCTCCCTCTCCCGTCCATAACTGCCCAAAATAATATACACCATCTACTTTAATCTCCTGTCCATTTTCCCTTATGTAGCTTTGTGTTCCCATATTCATTTTTATCACATCCTTTTCATTTAGTTTATATAAATGTTATATCATCCATGCGTTTAAATAGCAAGCGCGTATATGCTATTTTCATATACCGCGCTTGCTATATTTATTCCTTTACGTGATTTCTTTTACACAGATTTCTTTGTTGCTATATATGCAGCATAAAACATTAATTTCCTGAAACTGTTTTTCTTTTAAAAGTTTCTTTAGATCATTGTCGAAATGTAGTTCTGCACAGGTATTTCCTTGTGTAAAAAATCCATTTCCATTTATATTATTAAATCCAACAAAAGTACATTTTAATTCAAATTCCATAGGCATATAACCTTCTTTCCCCCGGTATTTCCGCCGGGACGGATGTTATACATTTTTATTTTATTCTGGTAAGTAATTGGAACTTATACCCGATCTGCTCGATTTCCTCCGCCGAAAGTATTTTACCTTCCTCCGGTCTTCCGTTAAGTTTAAATACAAGCGCCTGCTGTCCCTCCTGCTGCTGGAACATCTGTCTGTTTACTGGTATGTCTTCCTCTAATAAAGTAGACATTATTTCCGCCGTGGAAGCGTGCCCGATAGCAGAATCCAGTTCGTTCCCGTGAACAAGTTCTTTTGCCCTTTCCAGGGTAATGTCTTCCAAATTGTAAGTTCCTGCTGTTGTTAAGATGGATGTGTTTAATAATGCTAATTTCATGTTTTACCTTCTTTCTGCCGCCTTTGCGGCTATAAATTTTATAGTGTTGCAACGTCTTACGTTGGTATTAATAGATTAATCTAGTAAGCATCCTCCACAACATCCTTTTACAAAATCTTGCTCCTGGATTGCTTTAAAAATCTGTTTCTTTACATCCCGGCTAGAGGTTATTTTTTTTAGCCAATTATGGTTTTGGTATATCCATTTCTTCCATCCTAATCCAACATGTTCCGTAATAAAGTTTCCCAGGGGATACTCATACGTGTACTCTTTGTAGGTATACATGGAACTATTGCGTTTAGAGTCTGGAATGTGTACAGATACATCCTTTCCGTCTACTTCTAAAATCCAGAATCCCTGGCATTTTTTTGGGTATTCCCCGGTCCATTTTGCTACTACTGTATTTAACATATTTTCATTATTCATTTTTCCTCTTTTCTCCCGCCGCTTCCCGGCGGGTGGTATATCTATTTGCAGTAAACCACAACTTCTGCTTCATCATCCTGATACCAATGGTATCCAGGGTAAAGACCGGACATCCCGCAGTCTTCCAGGTTGTACATTGCTTCTAATTCTTCCAGTTCTTCGATTGTCTCTACAAAAATTTCATTCATCATAATTTCCTCTTTTCTCCCGGTTCTTCCGGGTTGCTGTTTTTGTTGTTTGCTGTTCTGTAACTATATTCATTGTACTATATCTAATACGTTTGTGCAATGGCAATGTTGCTAGAACTAATACGAATTCATTTGTATATATTGCTAGTTCTAGTACTCAAATTGTGCAAAATGTACTAGATCGTATAATATTTATATGGAATATTTAGTACTATTTCTAGTACAATACAAACTAGAATTGAACGTAATAATATGTTATAATTACAAATAAAAGCTGAAAGAAGGAATGAATATGGCAGTACATGGAGATAGAGAACCAAAAATTAAATTCATTAAATTACAGACCTTATTAGATAATCAGGGTAGAAAATGGCAGTATCTTAGGGACAGTGGTATAAGCCCAGGCATTGTAAACAAGATGAAAACCGGAAAAGGTGATGTTTCTACGGCCACGATAGAAAGAGTTTGTGAGCTGCTTAATTGCCAGCCAGGAGATATTATGGAATATGTACCAACAGAAGATAAGGAATAAATTTAACGGGCTTGAAATCTAGCCCAGTGAATAGGAGTGTGAGTAATATGAAAGAATTAGAGCAAATGATCACTACTGTGGATATCGCAGAAATGATGGATATGCAGCACAAGGATGTTTTAAAGAAATTAAATGGCAGAACCAATAGAAATGGAGTGCATACGAAAGGAATAATAGAGATACTTAACGAGCGCCAAATGTCGCCCGTTGACTACTTTATCAAATCTTCTTATATGGATGCAAAAGGAGAAGAGCGCCCATGTTATAAATTAACTCGCAAGGGTTGCGAATTCCTGGCCAACAAATTTCAGGGCGAAAAAGGAATTATTTTTACTGCCAAATACATAGAAAGATTCCACCAAATGGAGGATATTATCAAGCAGGACCTGCAGCCGGAACCGCAGCATCAGGAGGTTTTATCCATGGAGTTTTCTGGTAAGTATATCGAAAGAAAGACGGAGGCAGCAGGCTTCATAATGGATTTTATAGACAAAAACAATACGGATGTAGGAGTTTACAGGGCTTATATCTCTTGGTGCCTAGAAAGGGGCAATACGTTCCTTACGCGGCAATTTTTCCAGGGAGTTAAATCGAAAGTCATGTCTTTTAGACTGGAAAATATGAATAAATTAATGTCATTATAGGGGGAAGTGAGACAATGCCCAAATTATACAAACTCATGTCGGCCTGTAGCGTCATTATTCGCCTGTTTTACCTACCTAATCCATTTCAGGCTACACAGTTCCCAGAATTATATAATTATCTCTTAGAACCCGTTTTACATGCTTTTACATATAGTGTTGTCAAACTATTATACAGAAGTAGATCTGCTCCAGCGTTGGGAAGTCTTTTGTATCTTATATTTTACATTGTGCACTCAGGTGCCATATACATAATTCTAAAATTAAATATAAGCACAACTGTTATATGGATCGTTGCGGTAGTATACTTAGTTATATTGTGCATGGCAGCATCCATTAAGAAGTCGTTTAATAGGATGTTAAAATAGAATATAATCCTCAAAATTACGTCACCAAAAAATTAGTGACTGACCCCTAAAAATAGGTGACGAAAATTAGTGACGTAAGGTACGCGCTTTACCATTGTAAAGTGAAAAGAACAAACGTTTTGGTGATTTAGAGGGTCAAATCACCAATTGTTATACCCAAATCACTAATTCCTAAAAAAAATAGGTGACTGGAAAAATCCAGTGTTTATAAGGCTTTAAGGTACTTTTATATGTCTTAATCACTAATATCACTAAAAAATAAATTTATACCATACGTATGCGCGCGTGTATAAGTACCTACAATTATTTTTTTAGTGATTTTGGTGACGAGACGAATTTGAGGTGTTTTTTCGTGGATGGATTTCACATAAAAGATTCAACCAGGTGAGATGGCTGCTGAGAGTAATGCGTAATAAAATGTACTTGCATTTTTTGCATAATTGTTATATAATATTTACAACAAATTAATATTCATGGACGGGATGGCGTAAGAGATTACGACCGGTGAGCCACTAGTAACAGGTTAGAAGTACACCTGTGCTGGTGGCTTTTTTATTTGGAATTAAAGATGATATGGAGGGCAAGAATATGGCAAAGAAAGATATAGTGGAGACAGGTAAAGATATAGTGGAGTCAAACAAGAAGAGCTGGGTTAGGAATAGCAACCCTATTACTATGTCAGTTAAGGACGATGATCCGGAACGTTCTAAGAAGAAAGCAGAGCTATTCGATAAGCTGTATAAACTGCAAAGCAGAAGAGGCATCGCTAAATTTGCAAGCGTTGCGGAGATGGAGACTATCATAGATCAATATTTCTACGATTGTGCGGACATTGGTTTGCGTCCTACGATCAGGGGCTTAGCTGGTGCGTTAGGTACCGTATACAGCACGTTGAACGACTGGGAGAATGGCTCCAGAGACGCACAACTCGGCTCTTCGTGTTCGTTAGTAATTAAAAGAGCGAAGCAGTTTATAGCCGAATTTGATGAGCAATCTGCTATAGAAGGGTACGATAATCCAATACTGTTTATGTTCAGGGCAAAGAACTACTACGGAATGAAAGATGTTCAGGATATCAATATTGCACCTAAGCAGAACCTCGAGGCAGACAAGACGCCCGAAATGATAGAGCAGGACATCCCAATAGATATAGAATAAATATACAGATGAGTATGTATAACGCTGTATAATATACAATTCTTTATGCATTCATCGTTGAAGCGTGAATGTAATTTAGGGGAAAATGATTGAGAGTCCTTTGTTTATGCGGGTTTAGAGCGTTTTGGTGCATATAAGAGTTAGTCGGAAAAATGGTTATTTATCCGCTAAACTACTGTCTGATGTTTTTCGCCATCTATTCATCAAGCTGAGATGATATGGGGGGTGGGGGTATTGTGGGTAGGTACCCTGGGCGCCTAATCAACCGCGTAAATATATTTTGAACAAAAAAGACCTTTAGAATTACGTATCTTAAAAATTTTCTAAAATAAAAAAAAGGAGCGATGCCATTATGACAGAGATTAAACACGGATATTTACGAGGTTCGGAATATAATCAGAAACAATTACAGCAATCAGCGGAAGTTATTTGTAAAGAATTTAGGCTTAAAGGAGATTGGTATAATGCCATGGTTGCAAGTATAAGTGATGTGATTAGAAAAGAAACTGGACTTGATGTCCACTTATCTACCTTGCCAGAAAAAATTGCTGATAGAATAATCGGAATTGACGAAGTTAAGCCAAGTGCCGGAATATATAAAACGAACCCATGTGAAATTGAAGCTATTCAATGGACAGGAAATAATCTTCGTGAGGTATTCCAGTTTTGCATAGACTCTGAAGGATATTCAAGCGCTGAATACACCTCATCTAATGAACTGGTGGTATTGACGGTTGAACGAAAACGATCTGTGGTAGCTGTTGGAGATTTTATAGTAAAGGGATTATGTGGAGGGTTTTATCCCTGTGAAGAAGCAGCGTTTCATAAAAAATATTCTTTACTGGGGGATAAACCATGGAACTTATAAGGAGTATAACAATAATCTTAAATTTCGCAATGGGATGCTTATATGTCTGTGTCTCACGAGAAAATGTTAAGAAAAAAGGATATTCGAATTTTTTCTTGTTGTTGGCAATATTCAGTATTTTAAATTGTGCACTTATTTGGAGATAGAAGTGGAGGTATGGGATGAAATTATATAAAAATTTAAAAAGTAAAATAGCGCAAGGTGGCAGTGCAGTAGTGGTTGTCATTTTAATCTTGGCTATATGTTATGGTTTTAGCTGGATTGTAACTTGTGGAATAATAAAGCTAATAACTGTGAGCTTTGGACTGACATTCAGGTGGAGTATTGCTACGGGTATTTGGTTGATAATCTGTATTTTAAAATCTATATTTAGCGTGACAGTTAAAAGTAAATAAGAGGGAGAGTAAAATATGAATAAAAAAACAAATTGGAAATTACCATTAATTATTGGAGGTGTTGTAATTGCTATCATTTTACTGATTGCATTAGTGATTCAAAGTCCACAGAATAAAGCAATTGCTTTGGAGGAACAGGTTAATGCTGCGTCTTCAGACATTAAGGTTCAGGAGAAACGTAGAGTAGACCTTGTCTATAATCTTGCAGACTGTGTGAAACAGTATGATAAACACGAAGCTGAAACACTCACTGCTATTGTAGATGGACGTGGATCAACAGGAGATATTGAAAATGTAACAACAGCAATTACGGCTGTAAGCGAAGCATATCCAGAATTGAAATCAAATGATAATTATAAGCAACTCATGACTGAATTATCCATGACGGAGAATATGATTGCTGAATATCGAAGTAATTATAATAAGCAGATCAAGGAATATAACAGATATGTTCGTAAGTTTCCAACAAGGGTCTTCTTAGACTTGCTTGTATATGAGGTACAAGACTATACATATTTGGATTACAAGGCACCTGCAGACGCTCCTCAAGATTTGTTTAAAGAGTAATATGCATATGAGAAAAAATTTTAGAAGAAGAGGATTTGATTGCGGAGACTTTGCAATCACAAAAAGAGAAATCTTGGCAAGTATTGCTATTATAGCGGTTATGCTAGTCATTGGTATTTTGATCTCATATAAGATTTCAGAACATCAATTGGATCAGAATGAGGTATACAATAAGGCCGTAAAAATAAAAACTCAAGACTTGTTTCAATATGGGATGGATACTAATATAGGCAATGCGTTTGTATATGGTGATTTAAAGGCAGTCGATACAGTTACATATCCTGAAATAGGTGGGAAATATATGTCTGTTGAGAAGGTTAAAGAAAGATATACTAGACATACAAGGACAGTGACAAGAACACGTACCGTAAATGGCAAAACACAGACATATACAGAGACAGAAGTTTATTGGACTTGGGATGCTATAGAAAGATGGTCAGAGCATTGTGACAAGGTATCATTTTTAGGAATTAAATTTGATTATGGTCAGATATATACACCAAGTGAGTTTCATATTGATACACAAAAAGAATCTTCTAGTATCAGATATGTTTATTATGGTAGCGATATAAAGTACACGGGAACTATATTTACGAGTTTAAAAGCTAAGACAGTAAACAACACAAAATTTTATAATAACAAAAATATTGAGGAGACAGTTGAATATATTGAATCAGGCGGAGGAGTAATCATATTTTGGGTAATCTGGGTTTTTATTATAGGTTGTTGTGTATTTGGATTCTATTATTTGGATAATAAATGGTTGGAGTAAGGAGGGTGCGTTATGAGGCTAATAGATGCCGATGCTTTTAAGGAAGAGGTCAAAGACATGGCGGTGAAGTTCAATTTAGATCCAGTGAGGTGTCTTGCAATCTGTAAGATAATTGACAGACGTCCAACAGTCATTGATTTGAGTAATATCACCATAGAGCTGGATAAGTGAGTTATTATGAACGATATTTTAGTGAATGTGATTAAATTAATTTGAAGAGAAATGGATAAGATGGAATGAGAACATTGGAAATTATCGAAAAAGATTTAACGATGGTACAAGAAAATTTAAAACCAATTCAAGAAATGATGAACGACGCCGTTGATGCAGTAAAAAAATTATATGATGAAGTGCATCAATATAAATTGGATAATAATTTATTTACATCAATAGAAGAACTGAAAAAGCATTGTGGAAAATATATCGATTCAATTCTACTTGTAGAAAAAACTGACGAAGGTTTATTAAAAACAGATGATATGTATGGATATGAATATTTCAAAGTTGACAATAACGGTCATCTTAATTATTCATCTGAATTCGGAGGTGTTATGGAATACGATGAAAAATTAAATGCATATAGTAGATGGAATTATCATCGCAATACGCATCACAATTATATTGGATATTTGGAAATTGAATTTGGAGAAGAAGATGATTGAATCCTGTAAAATCAGGATTTCATTTTAAATTATATTTGAGCGTCCATGAACGCCACTGAAAGGAATGGTGGAGATTGGGCGATATAGAAAAGAATCGTAAAATAATAAAGGTATTACATAAATTAAACCTGAATGATTACAAGAATCTCAGTAATTTACTTGATATGTGTATTGCCATACGAGATGATGATTTAGAATTGGCAATATCAGAAGCAAAATTTGTACGTAAGCAATCATCTATTTGCTCTAGGAAAGATGTTAGATTTGGCGGACTTTATTATAAGTCTCTGTTATTTTTAGCTCCGTATGATTTTGATAGTTTTTGCTTGTATATTGAAAAAGATAGACCTGCAGAAAAAAGATTTTATCTGCCTAGGCGTAAAGTATTAAAAGTTCTTGCTGATGATCTTCAGGACTTAGCAGACGGAGTAATTTATTACTTGGGGATATCATTACCGCCTCGTGTTGGTAAATCCACACTTTGTATATTTTTTATGGCTTGGTTAATGGGTAGATTCCCAGATGAATGCAGTGCTATGGCCGGACACAGTGATAAATTAACCAAAGGATTCTATCAAGAAGCACTAAGCATTGTAAATGATCCAGCAACATATCTCTGGAACGAAGTATTTCCTAATGCCAAGTTGGCAGCCAATAACCAGCAAGACGAGACCATAGATCTAAATAAGAAAAAGCGATATCCAACACTTACCTGCCGATCAGTTCTGGGTACATGGACCGGCGCAATAGACATAACTAAATGTCTCTATTGTGATGACTTAGTTGAAGATTTAGAAGAAGCTCTAAACATTGACCGTTTGGATAAAAAATATGATGCTTATTTAAATCAGCTGCGTGACCGTATGAAAGATGGAGCGTTTGAGCTTATGGTCGGCACCAGATGGTCTGTAGTAGATCCAATTGGAAGAATAAAAGCGCAGTATGAAGATGATCCTCGATATAGATTCAGGGTAATACCGGCATTAAATGAAAAAGATGAAAGTAACTTTCAATATGACTATGGGGTTGGATTCTCTACGGAAATGTATCATAAGATTCGTAATGATATAGATGACGCTACCTGGTGGGCGAAATATATGGGGCAGCCATATGTAAGAGAAGGATTACTATTCCCCAAAAGTGAATTAATATATTATAATGGAGTGCTGCCGGAACGTGAACCAGACAGTACGATTGCTGCTTGCGATGTAGCATTCGGGGGCGGAGATAGTGTTTCCTCACCAATATCAAAGAACTACGGAAATGTAACATACATACCTGCGGTAGTGTTTAATAAAGGTGATAAAACGGTCACTCAGCCTTTGATAGTAGGAAAATATATGGCAAATTGTGTACAGTCTTCACGCTTTGAAGCAAATAATGGTGGAGATGCATATGCAGAGCAGGTTGATGAGCAGTTAAGAGATCATGGCTATAGTATGAACATCACCAGTATGAAAGCTTCAAATCAAAGTAGTAAAATGGCAAAAATAATTCAGTATGCACCAGACATTAAAAATTTTATTTTCTTGGAGGAAAAGCACTGGGATGAAGATTATAGAAAATTTATGACAGAATTAACTATGACAGTAGTTGATCCAAAAGGCAACAAACATGATGATGCGGCAGATAGCTTGAGAATGTTGGCAGAATTACTTGCGGGAGGATTCTATGCTAAATGTGAAGCTGTGCAAAGACCATTCTAGGAGGATTTATAGATGCAGATAACTAAGAGACAAATAATGGATTTTCCATACTTGCCAAAAATAATTGCAGCAGACGAGAGAAAATTAGAAAGATATAAAAATAATCCGCCAGTAGCCATACACGGAAAAGTAATGGGATCGAATTCTGTATTTCCATACCAGTTGAGAAGTTTTACTGTTTCCGGCCCTGATTTTGATGATTCAAAAGAATGGGAGCAAAAGGTACGCTATCTTGAGGTAAAAATTGCATCTGAAAAAAGATTTTACGAACAGCTTATGGTAGATATAGATACCATGATAGCATCAATCTCTGATGTAAGAGATAAACTGGTTATGGAGTATATTGTTAGTGGAAAAAAACAGCAACAAGTTGCGATGTTGCTGCATATGGATCAATCTACAGTTTCACGGACGATTGATAAATACACAAAATAAGTTATCAGCATAACATGCATAAATAAATATGGTATTATTATAATGAGAAAAATTAAATTAATAGAAAGAGCATCTGCTTTGAAATTCATTGCAGTCGCTCTTTTTTGTTTGGAAAGTTGGTGACCCAGATGAATCTATATCATAAAAATTGTAAATCTTTTTTGGAAGTGTGCCATGGAGTTTTCGGAAGAAAAGTTATATACAGTAATGTAAAGCATATAACGAACGAAAATGTCATTGAAGAATTAAATAAGTCATTGATTGTTCATAACCAAAATAGACGCGAAATAGATTATCTGTACCATTATGTTGGTGGTGACCAGCCAATTCTATATAGAACGAAGGAAGTAAGGCCAGACATTAAGAATAATATAGTTGAAAATCATGCATTAGAAATTACAAGATTTATGACTGCTCAAAATTTTGGGGAACCAATACAGTACGTGTCGGTTAACGATGATGAGGAAAAAACAAAAGAAATTGATAAATTAAACAATTTTATGAAAGTTATTGATAAAGCTTGCGATGATATTGTAATTGGTGATTGGCAAAGTACCTGTGGGACAGCATATCGGGAAACATGGAGCGAACCACGTACTGAAATTGATGATGGAGAGCCTTGCATGGGGATAGAGGCGCCGGATCCACGATATAACTATATTGTATATGGAACAGGAAAAGGCCGACCGGCGGTCATGTCAGTAGCAATTAGAGAAGATGAGCATGGCCAAGACATTTATTACTGCACTACACCTACAAATGTGTATGCAATTAAGGATGGGGATATATTCGAAGAAGAAAGTTCTATAAATGGTCATGGGCGAATTCTTTTAACGGAGTATCCTAATAATCATCGGCGACTGTCTGATGTAGAAATAGTAATAACATTGCTTGATGGCATAAATAATATTCAATCTAACCGGTTAGATGGGATTGAACAATTTGTACAGGCTTTTGTTAAATTTGTGAATTGTGAAATTGACGAAGCAACGTTTTTAAAGATGTGCAAGATAGGTGCTTTAAAAGTTAGGACAGTTAATCCTTCAATGCCTGCAGATGTTGGTATGGTTTCATCTGAGCTCAATCAAGAACAGACGCAAGTTGCTAAGGATGATCTTTATAAAAATGCTTTAATTATAGAGGGTATGCCAAACAGGGAGCAGAATACTGGTGGTGATACGGGCCAAGCGGTATATCTAAGAAATGGTTGGGATTTCGCGGAACAGGGGTCCAAGATTAAAGAACCAGTTACTATTAAGGCCGAAAAGATGTTTTTACGCAACGCTTTGAGCATATTGAAAGCGAAATCCCAAATATCTATTAACTTACATATTGCGGATATAGACGTTAAAATAACTAGGAATAAAACGGATAATATGCTTGTAAAAGCACAGGCACTTCTTTATTTACTGGAAAAAGGAATTCATCCTAAGATTGCAATTAAGACATGTGATTTATGGGGTGATCCAGAGAAAGTTTATGTGCAATCTAAGCCATATTTGGATGTATTATATAAAACGGCACAAGAAATGCAAGCACAAGAAATGCAGGTACAAGTAAAAAATCCAATAAACAGTAATGGAAATACCCAGATTAATAGTGGCAAAGGAGATGGTTAATAATGAAATTAGTAGAGGTAAGATGCAAAGGATGCGGCCGACTACTTGGACACTTTACTGGTAGAGGTGAAGTCAAATGTACCAAGACTGAATGTGGCGGTTTAAATATTTTTGATTTAGATGAAAATAATCATACATTTTTACCGAAAAAAATAAAACGAAACAATTTAAAAAGCAGAACTACTTCTAGCGGCGTTGTTTTCCGCTGATTGTAGTTCTATTATTTTGCAGCCTGAGCGTGAGAGGGTATGAACTATGCGGAGCGCACCGTGTTGAAAAAGTGTATGTTTCATAAAGGAGAATGCATTATGACAAGAGAGCAAATTAAAGAACAATTTCCAGATGCTACAGAAGATCAGATTACATCGATTTTAAACATTAATGGCGGAGATCTGAAGGTGGCAAAGAAAAATAACATTGATCCAAAAGAGTTGGAACGATTGCGGGAAATCGAAACAGAGTATTCTAAACTCAAAGATGCGGATCTGACAGATGCAGAAAAAATTCAGAAAGTTTTAGATGAAGCAACTGCAACTAAAGTGGATTATACGAAAAAATCCAATAGATTAGAAGCCGAAAAAATACTTGTAGGGGCTGGTTTGACTGAAGAAGATTATAAAGATCTTCTTGATGGGCTAGTATCTGAAGACTGTGAAAGAACTAAATCCCTGTCTTCAAGTTTGGCTTCGTTGCTATCAAAGCAGAAAGCAGCAACTGAACAGAAAGTCAGGGAAGACTTGATGGATGCTACCAAAACCCCTGGAGGTAGCGGAAGTGGGAATCCAAAAGATGAAAAATCAGAAGATGTAAAATTTGCAGAAGATGTTGCTTCTTCTTTCGGTATGGATAATAAAAATTCGCAAAGCGTATTTGCCAACTATTAGGAGGTATTGAAAATGAAAGTGTTATGTAAAGAATATGGTCAGCCGGTTGAGATCTTAAAATATAATGATTTTTTGGGCGCGCCATGTATGGTATCAGGTACGGGAGTAACAGCTGACGCAAATGGTAAAAAAATCGTAAAGGCCGGTACTCCATGGCCTAAGAATGATGCTACATGTATGGGTATTTTGCTTCATGATGTAGATGTGACCTACGGGGAAGCGCCTGGTACTTATGTTTTCGAAGGATCTATAGATAATACAAAATTAACTAAAAACAATGTCACTGTTGCGGCTGAAGCAAAAGCAAAATTGCCAAGAGTAACATTTTTTGACTAAAGAAAGAGGAGGAACGAAATATGCCAGCATTACCATTAAATGAAGCTTTTACAGCAAGGGCGCTCGGATTAATCTGGGACGCATATAAAAACTCAATGGGCATTCAACCATATTTGGGTGCGGGATTTTTCCCAAAAGAAAAAACATCAACAATGGATTTAAAGTGGTTTAAAGGCAGCAAAGGTTTGCCGGTTTCATTAACGCCATCTAACTACGATGCACAAGCAACATTGCGGGATCGAATTGGATTTAAAGAGATTGAGATGGATATGCCATTTTTCCGTGAATCTTATTTAATTAAGGAAAAAGACGCGCAGGAATATGAAAATGTAATGAATGCTGCCGATGGAGCGATTGCCAAGGAGTTACTTAAGCAAATTTCACTTGGTCCAATCGATTTAGTACAGGGCGCAAATGTGGTTCCAGAAAGAATGATCTGGCAGTTACTCTGCCCGACAGATGGTTCGCCTAAAATTGCGATTTCTGCAAATGGTGTCAAATATGATTATAATTACGATGCAGACGGTTCATATAAAGCCAATAACTTTATGGAGTTATCAGGTAACAGCCAGTGGAGTGATTTAGAAAACTCCAATCCAATTGAGGATTTGATGGCAGCTAAAAAGGCAATGCGTAAAAAAGGTAAACTGATTGTATCCGCCGTTATGAATGATAACACATGGCAGAAGGTGGTACAGAATAAGAAGGTGCGAGACTACATTGTTGCAAAAAGCACCATGGCTTCTATTTTCATTGAAGGATCAGATGTTAAAAAGTTTATTAAGCAGAGTGAGGATTTACAGTTAGATATTATTGTATATGAAAAGCTGTTTAAGGATAATGCAGGAAAAGATAAAACTTTCATCCCGGATGGAATGGTCGCATTATTACCAGGACGCGTTGCTCTTGGTGCTACAAAATACGGTAAAACACCGGAAGAGCGTAGTGGCGATCTGAGTACTGGAAATCTACAGATTGTTGAAACTGGCGTTTCACTGTATACATTTACTAACCCACATCCAATTGTGACCCAGTGTATTTGTTCAGAAATTGTACTGCCTACCTATGAGCGCATGGATGATACCTATGTCATTAAGGCGTATGAGGAGGCGGCAGAATAATGAAATTTGATCATTTAGTAAAGCATGACGGAGTATTTTACTTATCTGGTTCTGATGTTCCAAATGAGCCAATTTCGGAAGGCTGTGAAAATAATACGGAAAATCAGATTACGGATGAAGCTCCTGAAAATGCCGTAGAAATAGTTGACTCTCAAAAGAGAAACAAAAGATCCCAATAAGAATTGAGGTGAATAAGTATGACTGAATTGGAATTGGAATTATATGATGATTTAGAAAGTGAATTGCCTATAGATAATGCATCCGATTCCGACATCTTATTCGCTAAGATTAAAAACGCAATTAGGGAAGTAAAGAGGACTCGGAATTATCAATCGCATCATTCGGAAGACTTTATACAAAATGACCTAATGAACTATTATAGTAATATTCGGGAACTTGTTGTATATGACTTCAATCAGATTGGAGTAGAGGGGCAGGTTTCTCATAGTGAAAATGGAACAAATAGATCATGGAAGAGTCGAAGAGAATGTTTTGATGGAATTGTGGCGTTTTGTTCAGTTATATAGAAGATAGTGCGTGGAGTGATCCGCAGGGTAATACTCATTATGGTGGAGGGAAGAGTATGTTATTAAAAATTATCAGAGTTCCTACAGTTGAAAATGTTCCTTTATGTGTGGAATTTGATAAAGCTGGATATCAGTTCTTGGTTAAGAATTTTACCGAGAAAGATATTTATGTTTCATTGTAAAAGAAGAACTGACCTACATGGGAAGAGAAGATTTAACCATGTAAAACATATATGAGGCGGGTGGATTTATGCGATCTTTAAAGAAAAATCAGAAAAAACTTTGGTATAGTTTATATGACAATTCTATTCCCGTTTATGAAACAGACGAAAATGGAAACATAGTTTTTATTGAAGTGAACGGAAAACCCGTACCAGTTGAAACCGGTGATACAAGAGCAGGATATACGCAGCCTGTTCTTTTTTATGCCAATATTTCAGCAGCCAAAGGTTCAAGTTACAATGAGGTATTTGGAATCAACCTTGAATATACGAAATCTATCAGCACTACAGATATGACGCTTCCTATTAATGAGGCAACTCGAATATGGGACAATGATCCAGTTATGAACGATGATGGTTCTGTGGATGGCGATAATGCTGATTACTCGGTTGTACAAGTTGCAATGTCTTTAAATAGTATCTGCTATGCAGTTAAGGCATTACCGAAAGGATGAGGTGGATGAGTTGTCTAAAAAAATTAGCTTTGGCTTGTCCATCCGTGAAATTAAACAAACTGTTAACGCAATAGAAAGATATAAAAAAGACCTCAATAGTAAAGTAAAAGAATTTTGTCAAGCATTGGTTATGTTCGGTCAGGTTAAAGCAATCCAATCTGCTAATGATTCACCACTTGGAAAAACCATTACGATTACCACGGACATTTCCAGAACAGCTACCGGTTGCAAGGCGATGTTGATTGGTATAGGGCAGACAAGGCAATCTGAAGGATATAATCCTGTTAATACTTTACTACTCATAGAATTTGGATCTGGAATCAAGTATAACCCAAATGACAATCCAAAAGACAATGAGTTTGGAATGGGCGTAGGCACGTTCCCGGGGCAGATACACGCTTTTCAAGAAGAAGGTTGGTATTATTGGGGAGAAGATGAACAATGGCATCATTCCTATGGTGTAAAGGCTACTATGCCAATGTACAATGCCAGTAAGGAAATGAGGGCGCAGATTGTAAAAATTGCAAAAGATATTTTCAATAGCTAGGGGAAGGGGTGATTAATTTGATTGATATTTTAAGTATTGTACATACCAGACTAAAACTTACAGTAGCGAAACTATGTAGCAATACCGGAACGACAAACTCGGATGCTCCCCAGGCTTTTCCGTATCTATATGTATGTCAGGAAGACAATTCCAGTACGTCAGAAGATCTTGAAAATAACGAAAATGCAGTAATATCAGTAATAAAGTTAGAAACATATTCGAAGACATCCGTTACAGAAGCAAAAAAAATAATGTCGTTAGCAAATGATGAAATGCGAAGTATGGGGTATCAAAGAAAATTTGGCCCGCAGGAAGTTACGAATGCGGCAGATACAAAGATTAAGAGGGTTGTGGCTAGATTTCAAAGACTGGTTTGCAACGATGATGAAATTTAGATTAAAAAGCATTGATAATTGATATTTCTATATAATTTTTGAGCGCCAATGAGTGCCATTAATGAATTTAAGGAGGCTTCATAATGGCAGGAGAAGCAGCGAAAGTAAAAGCAGTAAGTACTATTGGTACTATTTTAGAACATAGCGCAGATGGAGTTGCATGGACTAAGTTATGTCCTATCCAATCATTTCCGGCATTGGGTGGTGCACCCGAACAGATTGAAGTGACTGATCTCGAAGATGAGCAGCAGGCATTTATTCCAGGCGTCCAGAGCGTTGATGCGATGGAATTTAGTGCAAATTATACTATAGAAACTTATAAAGCAGTAAAAGCCAAAGAAGGTTCTGTAGGACACTACAGAATAAAGTTAGGAAAAAATGGAGCGGCCGGTGTAGCTACTTGGCAAGGACAGCATTCAGTTTATATTAATGAAGGAGAAGGAAATGCCGCTATTCAAATGACTATCTCAGTATTTCCGTCTACAAAAATAGAGGTTGAGGCAAGTGTATCATAAAAATTCGTAGGTATCGTTTAATTGCGATACCTATTTTATTTTAAAACCTAAGGAGGATATTTTATGAATATCAGTATTAACAATAAAATTTACAAACTGGAATACAATTTTGAGGCTGCGCATGATAAAAAATGCGTTGATATATGTTGGAACTATTTTAGTGGAGCATACATGATGAAAGGAACAGCTTTAAACGAGTTGGAAAATAGTGAAACGATGTCCAAGATCGCCACCATTGATAAAATGATTGAAAGCATGGCCGATCTTCCTGAGAGGGTACTTTATTTGTTTTATGCGGGACTGCTTGAAAATCATTCGAATGAAGTACAGTCATCGTCAGATGCAAGGGCTCTTTATAAACAGTTCTGTAAAGAAAATCCTGACGATGAAAAGGCAACTGACTTTGGCATGTTCGAAGCGATTAAGGAGGAGATGGAAGCGGAGGGTTTTTTCAAACGAATCGGTCTAACTCGGTTTATGGAGCAGATGAATCAGCCAGTACAGAAAAAACAGATCAAAACTCCCAGGGATCGTGTGAAGAAGGCAAATCCTTCAGCCAATTAATAGTAGATGAATTCCTTCCGTGGGCTTTGGTTTATGGTGTTCCATATGAATTGTTTTGGCATTTAAATCCAACGAAACTGAAACCATTTAAGATAGCATATCAAAAACAATTAGATCAAAAAAATCAGTTAGCATGGATTCAGGGGCAATATAATTTGTTAGCAATTGGTTCAGTATTTAATGGAAAGAAATGTAAATATCCTAAAAAACCATTTGGAAAACAGGAGGATTTTAATGACGAATTGTCTGGGGAAGAGAAATTTTTATTGTGGATAGAAGATCATAATCGGAAATATGATAACGGGGCCTGATATGGCTCGGTGATAATTTGAACGCCTATGAGTGTCATCAGGAGAAAGTGTGGTGGCATAACGTGGGAGCAGAAGTGGATAGATTAGAAGTCAAAGTTGAAGCTAGTGCAAATAAAGCTAGTCAACAACTGGATATTTTGATTAAAAAACTTGATAGTGTATCTGGCGCTTTATCTGGTATTAATGGTAATGGAATGCGTCAGTTTTCTGAAGGAATGAACAGAATTTCGGCTTCAGCTAAAACTATGTCAACAGTTAAGTCCACCGATATAAACAGGATTGTTTCTAATTTAAGCAAATTAAGTGGAATCAACTCGGGTAATATGTTTAATGTAGGATATGCTCTGAAATCATTTTCTGCAGGACTTTCAGGACTTTCAGGTGTTCCTACTGGAAATATAACCAATATTACTAATAGTATAAACAGTTTGTCAAAGATTGGGGGAAAAGGGGTACAAACCGCAGTTTCGACAATGCCTACATTTGCACAATCTATAAGAACATTTCTATTGTCGATAAACGGTATATCGCTTAATCAAGAGGCAACAACGCAATTACTGGCTTTGTCCAGCGCTATTGGTGCATTTGGAAAAAAGAGTATACAAACTGCTATTACAGCGATACCAAAACTGGGATCTGAATTAAATAGTTTGTTTCTGATTCTCTCAAAAATGCCTCATGTATCTAAAAATACAATACAAATGACAAATGCATTATCGAATTTGGTTACTCAGGGAACTAGAACAAAATCTGCCGCTGGTGCTATTAGTAGCGTAGGAAGCAGTGCTCATAAAAGCAGTATTGGAATAAAAAGTTTATCATCAAGTCTGCATACTTTTTCAGAAAAATCAAACAATGCAAAAGTATCAGGACGTAATCTTGCTAATACATTTACAATGGCATACGCAAAATGTTACTTGCTAATTAGAGGGATAAAAAAGCTAGGATCATCTATTGAGACTTCAATGGATTACATTGAGACTTATAACTATTTCAATGTAATCATGGATAAAATGGGAGCTGAATTTTCTGATCAATACAAAAGGTTTGGGTATGATAGTGCTGAGGCATATCAAAAGTCATTTACCGAAAGAATGAATCAGCTTACAACCAAAATGACTGGATTTATGGTTGGAGATGATGGCGTTCTTTCTATGTCAACAGGTCAAAATTTAGGGTTGGATCCAGAAGCAGTAATGAATTTTGAAGCCAGTGTATCGGCAGTTACTAATTCCGTAGGACTTATGGGTGAAAATAGTATCAACACGAGTAAGGCACTTACAATGCTCTCAGCTGACTTGTCCTCTTTAAAGAATATTGATCTATCTAATGTTATGGAAAACCTTCAATCCGGTCTAATAGGGCAATCTAGGGCATTATATAAATATGGTATTGATATAACTAATGCAACTCTGCAAACGTATGCTGCGAGTCTTGGAATTGACAAATATGTAAAGAATATGACTCAATCAGAAAAAATGCAATTACGTTTGATTGCAATTTTAGATCAGTCTAAAGTTGCCTGGGGTGATCAGGCCAATACAATTAACTCGGTAGCGAATCAGTATCGAATTTTGAAACAGCAGTTAGCAAATGTCGCTAGAATGATTGGAAATTTACTTATGCCAGTAGTACAAAAAGTACTTCCATTCATTAATGGTATGGCAATAGCCGTGCAACGATTGCTTTCATGGCTTGGCGGGTTAATGGGTATAGATTTTTCTAAAATTATGGATGGGATCAGTGGTGGATATTCAAATACTGATGACGGAAGTATTGGTGATGTTTCAGATGATGCTGATGATGCAGCAGATGCTTTAGAAGAGGCCGACAAGAAGGCTAAAAAGCTGAAAAAAACAATTCATGGTTATGACGAGCTTAATGTGGCAACTGATAATTCAGATGACATCAATTCGGCTGACAAGGATAAGGATACAGGAAAAGGTTCTATAATTGATTTATCCGATGAAATAGCTGCAGCATTAGCAAACTATGAATCTGTATGGGAAAAAGCCCTGAAGAATTCAGAGAATTTAGCTCAAAAATATGCCGATAATATTTGTAAATCTTTTGAACGAATATGGAAAATAGCCGAACCGACAAGAAAGGCCTTAAAGAAATTATACGATCAAGGGTTAAAAAAATTAGGTGATTTTTCGACTAAAGCGCTGGATGATCTGTGGAATAATTTGCTTAAACCAATAGGCATGTGGATGCTTGGATCAGATTCTGGTTTGCCTAGATTTTTTAAAATTACAAACGATTTATTAAATGCAATTAATTGGAATAGATTAAATCAATCATTATCAGATTTTTTTACTATGTTACAAAAACCAACTCAATTTGTATGGAATGGTCTTATGGACTTTTATGAAAAGTTTTTAAAGCCTGTTGCAGTTTGGACCATGGGTGAAGGAATACCTCAATTAGTAGATGCGTTAACTGAATTTGGCAATAAAATAAAATGGAAAGAAATCAATGAAGCATTGTCTAATTTGTGGAAAGCATTGGCACCATTTACTATTTCGGTCGGACAAGGTTTGGTAGATTTTTTCAAAGATTTGTTTAATGTAGGGGCCGATTTTATCAATAAGATAGTGCCGGGAGGATTAAATAACTTAGCAGATGCATTAAAAAGGATTAATCCTGATACAGCAGAAAAAATAGGATATTCGTTAGGAATTTTGCTAACCTCATTAATGGGGTTCAAAGGTTTGACTTGGTTCGGTTCCATATTTGGAGAAAAAGGTGCTATTGGAAGTGGATTTTCACTGCTAGCAAAACATCCGTATGCTGCAATGGCATTAGGGATTGGCGGAATAGTTGTAGCACTTGATAAATTTGGAGTTATAGATGTTGATTGGGAGTGGCTGTGGTCCAAACTGAAGCAGATAAAGGATATAATTTCTGAATTTATTGCTAATATTGATTGGGAGAAATTAGTAAAGTCAATAGGAAGCTTATTTGAAGCTTTTTCACCATTTGTTAAAGGTTTTGCTGATGGTTTTTTAGATGCTTTTGATATTCTCCTAAATGATATAGGAGCCCCATTAATTAACGGTATTGCTGATGTAATTAGCAAATTAGCCGGAGCTCTTAAAAAATTCGACCCTGGTTTTCTGGAAAATGTCGGGAAATCAATAGGATATGTTTCAGCGGCTATTTTAACTATAAAAATTTCTCAAACGTTGCTTACAAGTATAAGTACTTTATTCAATGGCTTAAAGAATATATTAGGCTTAAGTGGAGGTGGATTAGGTGGAGCAGCTGCAGGTGGAACAGCCGCAGGGGCTGCAGGTGGCGCGGCCGCTGGATCAACTAGTTTTTTTGGATGGTTAAAAAAGATTGGTGAAAATGCATTATATTCAGCTGGACTCATGGGATTATTAGAACAATCGATAGATAAGGTTGAAAAAACGTCTGAAGATACTAGTTATATGGCCTTGCTTTCTTCTTTGGTAGCGATTAAAGATAAAGGGGAAATAAGTAGTAAAGAATTAGATTATTTGTACAGTATGCTGACCCAGGCACAGTTGAAAAGTGTGCCTTTTACAGATGCTTTGGTATTCGTGCAAGATGAACTGGAAGAAACAGGAGTTTCAACAGAAGATTTCAAAAAAACTTTATCTGAGACATTGGATTCACTAGGGGTATCGTCTGCACAGAAGTCAGAAATTTTAGGCAAGGTTACTGGTGAAGGGTATGCAAAAGGTATTGATGACAGTAAGAATAAAGTCAAAACATCTACTGAGAGTCTTGGAGAGAATACCGTTAATGGATACACCGATGGAGTAAATAATAAATGGGATACTGCGAAATCTGGCATAGATAAAATGGTAAAAGACACAACTTCATCTTTAGATACTTCATTGGGAAATATGGAAAGTTCGGCAGCTACAAGTGCAGGAAATATTAAAAGTACTTTTTCAGGACTCGATATTCCTACGCCACATTTAAATTGGGATTGGAATGACTTTAGCATTGGAGATCTTCAATTTTCAGTTCCGTCTTTTAAAATAGATTGGTATGCAAATGGTGGATTTCCATCTGCTGGGGAACTTTTTATGGCAAGAGAATCAGGTCCTGAAATGGTTGGTACAATGGGTGGCCGTAGTGCAGTAGCTAATAATGATCAAATTGTAGAAGGTATTGAAAGAGGTGTAACCAATGCGTTGGTTAATGTTTTATTGGCGTCAAGATCAAGTACTAATGAAGAATCTGATTCATCAATTGAAATACCTGTATATATTGGAAGTGAAGAAATTGCGCGTGCCACATATAAAGGAAATTTATCTTTAAAGAGAAGAGGGGTAATATTACCGAATTTTATTTAAATATATTTACGTACTATTACTAATTTGGTATAATAAGTTAATATATAAATAAAAGGAGGGCATTTTCATGTCATTAATTGCTTGTCCCGAATGTGGACGCCAGATTAGCGAAAAGGCTTTGTGTTGTCCCGGATGCGGATGTCCTGCAACAGAATTTCAAAGCAATAATCAAAAATCAGGTAATTGGAATATAGTATGTCCTGAATGTGGACATGAAAATGAATCCAATACACAATGTTGTATATTTTGCGGATATGAATATGATAACGATGAATGTGAAGTTAAGCCTAGGTTGTTAGCAAAGGAAGATCAAGAAGAATTATTTAATTGTTATAAATGCGGGAGACCTTTACCGATTGGAATCGATCAATGTGTATATTGTAAGTATAAATATGGAACATTTAGAGGAACAAATGCAAAAATGCAGAAGAAAATTGAAGAAAACAATGCATTTGTTAACAATTGGAGAATATCTAAAGAAAGAAAAGAAGATAAAAAAGCAAGAGAAAAAACAATGAAGACAGTGAAGAGAGATCGTTCGAACAATTCCAATAATGATTACGTCAAATGCCCTAAGTGTGGTTCTTCTAGCATATCATATGACACAAAAAAATTAAGTATTGGTCGAACATTGATTGGCGATGTTATTGCCGGAGCTCCCGGAGCGATTCTAGGTGGGTTAAGTAGTAAAAAGGGATTTGCCGTTTGTTTAAATTGCGGTAAACGATGGAAAATTTAAATCTATTATTAATAAGTAGTAAGCGCCTAATATTTGATAGGCGCTTTTATTGTGCGAAAATATATTAAATACTAGGACGGTGATAGACAAATGTCAATGTTAGGTGTTGGGGCAACGCCCACTAATATAATCGATGTTAAGGCTCCAAATACTTTTATATGGGGTTTACAGGATAATTCAGCAGCAGATTCTGGACGTGTACAAGATTCAAATGACACTATGTATAAAAATCGTACTAGTCAAAAGAGAAAGATACAGTTGTCTTGGTTGGGTCCATCCAGAGAAGAAACGTCAACTATTTTACAAGCATTTAATCCGGAATATGTTTTTGTTAGATATCCAGACTCCATGTCAGGAGTGGAAGAAATAAGGGAGTTTTATGTAGGTGATAGGAGTTCTCCTGTAAAGATATGGACAATTAACAATAAACGGTATGAATCAGTTTCATTCAATTTGATTGAGAGGTAAATTATGATAAATACCAGTAGCGAATATAAGAATGCAATAAGAATTAATACAAAAACGCTAATTAAAGCAAATATTACATTAGCAAACAAAAAAACGATATCATTAGAAGGAAAAGATTTCATGTCTGGAACTACTAGAATATATGACGGAGTATCCAGTTCTGGTAATTTTGATATAGGTTCCACGATTATCAATAAACTCAATATGAGTTTAAACAACATGCAAGACGAATACAGCACCTATGATTTTACAGACGCAGTAGCCACGGTATTTGTCGGATTACAGCTTGCAGACCGCGTAGAATGGCTTAAAAAAGGCGTATTCAACGCAGATGATCCAACATCCACACAAAGTATTATCACCCTGGAATGCCTGGATAACATGGCTAAATTCGATAAGCAGTATGACGGTAAGTTAAGTTTTCCGGCAAGCCTGCAGACAATTGTAAATTATTGCTGTAGTAAATGCGGGGTGATACTTAATACGAACCAGTTTGATAATTACACCTATAGGGTAAGTAAATCCCCATTTGAAGCGAATGAACCGATTACATACCGGGAGATATTATCTTACTGCGCCCAGATTGCCGGGTGTTACGCCAGGTGCAATGTTGATGGGCGATTGGAATTAAAATGGTATGATACGACTGCGTTTCCAGCGTTGGATGACCTGGATGGCGGGAATTTGACTGATTACAGTTCCGGCGCAAATATAGATGGAGGTAATTTTACAAATTACAGCTCCGGTGATTCTGTCTATGGAGGTGAATTCACAGATAAGCTGCCATACCATCATATTTATAGTTTGTCTTCGATTAATATTTCCACAGATGATGTAGTAATAACCGGAATAAGTGTTACGGCAGCTGATGGAAAGAACAGTAAAGGTGAGGAAGTTACCGGGGAAACTGTATTGAATGGGGATGCAGGTTATGTGCTTAAAATAGAAAACAATCCTTTGATTGAATGCGGAATGGCATCAAATGTGGCAAATTATCTTGGATCTAAGATCAGGGGGATGAGATTTCGCCCCATGAATATTTCGGCGCTGTCTGATCCCTCGATAGAAGCTGGGGATTGTGCAGTTGTTACTGATCGCAAAAACAATTCATATTACTGCTATATTACGAATTTGACCTATACAATGGGCGGGTATGAAAGCTTTTCCTGTGATGCAGAAACACCTGCAAGAAATTCCTCACAACGGTATAGTGAAATGACTAAAGCAGTAGTGGAAGCACGCAAGAACACGCAGAAACAATTATCCCAATATGATTTAGCAGCACAGCAATTAGGAAGCTTGATGGCAAATGCAGTCGGGATGTACGAAACCACCACAGTGGATGAAGCAGACGGGTCCATGATCCGCTACATGCATGATAAACCGGAATTGAAAGACAGTAAAATAATATGGAAGCAGACGATTGATGCATTTGCGGTGTCTACAGACGGCGGCGTAACCTGGCCATACGGACATGATAAAGAGGGGAATGTTTTAGCAACAGTGTTGACGGCGATTGGAATCAATGCTGATTGGATAAATGCTGGCAAGATAAAAGGTATAGAAATAGAAGGAGTTACTATAACCGGTTCTACATTCAAAAACGCAGCGGGAACATTTGAAATAGATAATGATGGATTATTGCGTTCGTATTCTAAAGGTAAAAAAACAGAGCTTTCCTTAGGTGATGCTGGAATTACCGTTTCTGGACGTGTCCCAGAAGAACCGGGAGTTAGGGGTTCTTATGGTTTAAGGTGTATTGATTATGCTAATAAACGCGGAGCAATGTATAATTCAAATGGACTTTACATGTACATAGATAGAGGAGCAGGAATAGAATTAGATACTGTTTTTAATGTAGATTTGGTAGCAAGGTACATGTATTGTTACTGCGATGCAACATTTTTTTACCCATTTACCATTTTTAACGATCTATATGTTAGCGGTAAAATTACTACCAATGGGCTTGCTAATAACTCTGATCCAAGATTAAAAAATATAGAATCCCAGATTTCAGATGCAGAAAATATCCTCAAAAAGCTCGAAACTATAATCTTCCGCTGGAAAGATGGGGACGATAAGAAACTTCACATGGGTTTAAATGCGGATAATGTCCAGGAAGTATTCGGGGACGAATACGGCATAGTTTCAGAAGGCAGGGAAGGATACAAGGGTGTTTCTTATATAGAGATTATTCCGCCACTTGTTTCTGCGGTAAATAGCCATTCTGAGCGTATTAACAGAAACGAGGAAAGACTTGATAGGATCGAGGAAAGACTTGATAGGATCGAGGAAAAACTTGATAAGTTATTAGAGAGGATGTGAATACATGGCAATACGAAATAGAAGGGGAGACATCAAGGACCTGGTTCGCAGTAGCCTGCTTCCAGGAGAATACGCCATCGCCACAGATGGCACGATAATCATCTGTTATGGCGGAGGGAAAACAAAAGATCTTGCATCGTTGGAAGATTTGCAAAAGATATCCCTGGAAGAAACCGCTTACCGGGATGAGATACAGCGGATTATAGATAACATAAATATAGAAATTGCAGGAATTTCCAGTGCTTTAATCGAATACAAACAGGAAGTGTCTGGAATCGTAAACGGCATTCATCAAAGCATTACCGAAAATGCCAACGAACTTGGACAATTCCGGGACGAGGTTACGGATACTGTTCAGACAATCCATACAAATATCCAGCAGATCAAGACCGATATTGACCAGAATATTACCACCCAGATCAATCAGGTAAAAGAAGATATCAAAGAGGTGGAAACAAATGTCCGGGAAAATATTTCAGTTGAATTGGAATCCGTGAAGACTGATATTGATGAGATCAAGAACGGCGCTGCGAAGTATCCGATTGCGACAGAAGCAGAAGCCAGGGCGGGGATAGACGATAATAAACTTATGACACCCCTTAAAGTCGCCCAGGCAATTGAGGAACTGGCCAGCGGTGGCGGAGGTGGAGGCGGGGGCTCTACCATTCCAATCATGTCCAGCACCTTTACCGGAGGAAGCTTTGCGGTAGGGGAAGAAATAGAAATCCGTTACCGGTGGAGCAGCCCGAATGAGGGTTACGGCATTCTGCATCTGATGGTGGATAACGTAGAGGTGCAGACTGCAGAAGTACAGCAGGGGATTAACCGGGCGGTTGTAACAGATCTTTTAAAAGGATCCCATACCATTTTAATGTATGTTACGGATCGAGGCGCACTGACAACGGATAAACTATCATTTACAGTACGTATTGGAGGCTTGGATCTCATCTCTTCTTTTGATGATTCCGAGGACTTTACCATTAAGAGTGTAATAAAGATTCCTGTTACGATTGACACCATCAGTCTGGAACCGATTTATCTGATCCAGACCATAGACAGCAGCCAGACAAGGTTATCCGGTCAGAATGGATATAATGTCATTCAACTGCCATCATTGCCCCCGGGGGCGCACAAAGTAACTATGCAAGCGGAATCCGGAGTGTATAAAAGTAATCTATTAAGCTATAACATTGTAATCGAAGACGCTGACACCCTGACGATTATCTGCGATTATAATACGGACAGTGTAAAATACCGTGACCTGGTTGAAATTCCTTACCGGGTAAGTTTAAAAGGCACCAGTAAATTTGACGCGCAGTATCTGGTTGATGGAACAGCGGTGAAGACACTGGAAATTAACGCGGGAAATAATGTCTGGAGCACAAGAGATCTAGAGGTGGGTGACCATGTCCTTCGAATCAATGTGGCGACTAAAGACGGAGCAAAGACTGCCTTTGTAGAAAAACGGCTTAGGGTGGAGGCATCCAGTTATACCCCGTTGAAGCCTGTACAGGATGCATCTTTGATAGCCTGGTTTGATGCAGATGGAAGGACGAACCAGGATATCAATAAAACAGAGTGGCCGGATAAATCCGGTAACGGTGTTAAAGCCAACCTTGTCAACTTTAACTATGGCAGCAATGGATGGATAGACGGTGCTTTGAAATGCAATGGAAACAGCTATGTGGAAATAGACCTGCGTCCATTTGCAGATGATGTTCCAAATGGTCTTACCGTTGACATTAAATTCAAGACCAGAGATACCGGCGAGGAGAATGCCTGTGTCCTGGATATGCGTGATACCGGGACAAATCAAAAAGGGTTCGCAATTGACACGAAGAATATTTATCTGAATTCAGGATCGACAAAGCTTAAAAGCG
>OASR01000042.1_pt1 | contig 97371 bp, 74 predicted proteins | sample 1475751 | NCBI WGS metagenome assembly OASR01 (sample SAMEA2579907, study PRJEB22360) | human gut metagenome | biome: human gut; feature: human-associated habitat; material: faeces | place: Denmark | collected 2008/2010 | reverse complement strand
TGAACCGAGAAATGCATCAGGATTTCTCGGTGAATGCCCGCGTGCCGCCAAAAAGCGCTTCGGAAAGGTTAGAAAATACCAGTTCTGCGGCCAGCTGACGGATCCCATACCAGTTTCCCACGCCCATCTTTCCGTACATTACCTACATCTACAAAGCGTCCTTAATCAGCAATACCCAAATATAATGCATAATAGCAGACCACATATAAAGTGTTCGCTACAATATTAGAAGATGTTTTAGAATTGCCTCCGTCAACTCAGCTTATACAACTGCGCTCCATGCGCTTCGATATAAGTCCGGATGCTTCCATTGCATATTTCGTCTTTCCGCTCCCATAAATTGCGGATGGACACATTGCCGGCAAGTTCCAGCTTATCCGGGGAAATCTCAAATTCAAGAGGCCAGTTTGCAAGGTTAAATACCGCCAGATACGTATTGCCCTCTTCATCTTCTGACTGCCATAAGATAACATCCCTCATATTCATTATTTCACGGGCATTTCTGCTTTTTTTAAGCAGCGACAGTACTTCTTCGTTCGTAATCAGATTGTAGGTCCATTCATCCAGGTCCGTTAATTCACAGCCAAGCATCAATGGGGACCGGAAAATGGACCACAGGGTCATCATTGTTCTCTGCTCCGGACGTGTAAGTCTGGTCTGCCGTTCTCCCAGTCCAAGTTCGCACCCCCTGATTGATAAATGTCCCAGGGGCAGCATATCGCAGTCCGGAAAACATCCGTCGGTAACATAGGGGCTCCAGTTTCTGCATCTCGTGAACATTTCCAGAATATCCTCCCACCTGTCCCAGAGATCATTGGTAATACGCCACATATTTGCATATTTGCAGAGATGTCCCGCCTGCTCCACGATGGCAGGTCCCGGTGATAAGCTTAAAACCATCGGCCTGCCGCAGTGCTGAATAGCTCTGTAAATCAGTTCAATTTCTTCTTTCGCAGAGTACCAGTTATCCGGCCGCCCATAAGTTACGCCGATATCATCTACTTTGACAAAATCTACGCCCCAGGAAGCATACAGCTCAAAAATAGAATCATAATAAGCCTGGGCTCCCGGTGCCGCAGGATCTACCCCATACATATCCGTATTCCAGGAACAAATGGAAAAGGAGTGGGCGATCTCTCTAGCTGTCACGTTGGTTCCTTTTATGGGTTTCTTCTCATAAACAGCCTGTCGCGGAATTCCCCGCAGAATATGGATGCCAAATTTCAATCCTTTATTATGAATATATTCAGCTATCCCAGAGAATCCTCTGCCATGATCCGCAGACGGAAAACGATTGACCGCAGGGACTAAACGTCCAAACTCATCCATACATAAATCTGCAAAATTGTGATATCTGGTGGAATCTGCTCCCGGTTCATACCACTGTATGTCACACACCACATATTCCCATCCAAATGGTTTCAGATGTTTTTCCATGTAATCCGCATTCCTTAATAGTTCCGCCTCTGTTACAGAAGCCCCATAACAATCCCAGCTGTTCCATCCCATTGGCGGATTTAATGCATTTAAATTTTTGTTCATATTATTGTCCATATTTTTGTCCTTTCATTTTTAACCCAGTTTACGGTGTGCAGGCAAACCTGCACCAATCTGCAAGTATATCGCAAACACGCTCTAAGCTTTCGTACCAGTTAGTGCAATTCCTTCTACAAACTGCTTCTGGAAAATTAAATAGATTACGATCATCGGTATCATAGCCAGTACAGAACCCGCCATAAGATTTGGATAATTGACTGAAAACTGTCCTCTCAGCGTGGATAATCCGGATGATAATGTGAGCATATCCAGCTTCGTATTTACAATCAGCGGCCACATAAGATCTGCGTATGCAAAGAGCGCCGTAAATACAGACAGTGCGGCAATTGCCGTTTTCGTCAATGGAAATGCAATACTTGCAAACGTCCGAAATTGACCGCAGCCATCAATACATGCCGCTTCGATCAAATCATCCGGTATGCCCATGTAGCTCTGCCTTAAAAAGAATGTCCCAAACGCACTGACCAGACCCGGGAATACCAGGGCAAAGATGGAGTCCGTTTTACCCAAGGCTGAAATCATCTCATACTGAGGCAAAATAAATACCTGTGCCGGAAACATTAACTGGGAAACCACAATCGCAAAAAATATTTTCTTGAGGGGGAAATTTACTTTTGCAAATGCATAGGCTGTCATAGATGAAAAAATAATAGCGCAGAGTACGCGGATTCCAATCATCATCAGAGTATTGTAATACAATTTTAAAAATGGCAGGCTGTTTGTAACCTGGTCATAGGCCACAAGATTTTTAAACGAATCAGGAAAAAATGACGGCGGTATCAAAGTCGTCTCCGGAACCGTTTTAAAACTGGTCAATATCATCCATAGAAACGGGAATATCATCACCACACTTCCAGTGAGCAGTACCAGATATATCAGTAAATGTCCCTTTTTCCATTTCCTTTTTGAATTATCAGACATAATTGTTTTTCCTCCTTATTCCAGAGCGTGTCTTGAAAATGCTCCTGCAGCCCAAGATTTTATACATCATAAGTCACCCACTTTTTCTGTCCAACAAATTGAATAATGGTGATAACCGCTATTAAAACCACACACCAGACCACCAGCGCTGCCCCGTATCCCTTATTGTTTTTCACAAATGTCTCCTGATAAAAGCTATAAAGAATCGTCTCAGCATTACGTATCGCAGGATTCGTCTTTTCAATCATCATATATATGATATCGAATACTTTCAGGGATGCCATGACCCTCATCATCAATACAAAGAACAGAGTCGGTGAAACCAGCGGTATTGTAATCTTCCTGAATTGCTGAAAAGAAGTTGCCCCATCGATCAGCGCCGCTTCATAATAGGATCTTGAAATACTCTGCAGACCGGAAAGGAGTAAAATGGCATCATAACCGACACTGCTCCAGATCGTAACGATTGCACAGGTCAGCAGCGCCGTCCGGGGATTTGCAATCCAGTTAATATTTCCGGGCAGATGCAATGCATCTAATATAAGATTAATAATCCCAAACTCTGAGTTGAAAAGCCATTTCCAGACCATAGCCACCGCAGCTGGAGCCACTACCATGGGCAGAAAATAAATAGCACGAAAGACTGTTTTTCCTTTTATTTTCTGATCCAGTAAAACAGCAATTCCCAAACCGATTATAACGGTAACCGGAACTGTCAGGATCATAAATACCAGTGTGTTTCTGGTGATGGTCCAGAAGCTTCCGCTCTGAACCATCTTCACATAATTATCCATTCCTACAAATGTCCATTTACCAAAGGAACCCGATTTAAAAAAGCTCATATAAACCGTTCTTAACAGCGGATAAATATTTAAGATAATTAACCCGATCACAGTTGGAAGTGCCATAAAAAATGCGGTTAAAGCACCTTTACTGTATTTCTTTTTTACATTTTGCTTCTTATCCACTCCGACCACCTCGCTCATATTTAATTTTCTGCAGCCAGACTCTCATCCACCTGCTGCTGACATTGGGCACAGCCATCCTCAAAACTCATATTGCCGCTGTATACTTCCAGCAATGTTGCTTCCACTTCCGGAAACCATGTGGATTTTGTTTTGGAATACGGAAACTGCACACTGTATTCCAGCTGATCGACAAATGCCTTCACGTTTTTTCCTTCATAGTTATTTGCCCAGGAATCTCCGGTATCATTGAATGCAGGAATTGCAGCTCCATTTTCTCCATGAATCACTGCTGCTTCTTTCGTGCCGAGAAATTTTAATACATCCTTTACCACATCCAGATTGGGGTTATCTGCTGCCGTGGTATAAGCAAGACCATTGGATATGCTGGCCCTTCCATCTCCTTTTGCAGGATCGGGGCATTTGGGAAGAACTGCAACATCCCAGTTCAGGTCGGGATAATTGATATAGATATTATTGATTCCCCAGCTGCCAAAGTACATCATGGCACCTTCTCCGGCAAAAAATCTTTCTGCTTTACCCAGGTCGGAGAATGCCGACTGATTCGGCGAGAAATCATATGCCATCTGCCAATCCATATATTCTTTTAAGCCTTTTTGTGTTGCCGGATCTTCAAACCCTGCCTTTGTTTTATCTTCATTTAAATAGAATCCGCCAGCCTGATAAATTGTATTTAACCAGCCTTCCTGCTCATTGTGGTCAGCCATCATACCAAACTTTCCGGTTTTCTCTTTTATGGTTTCGGATGCTTCTACAAGGGTATCCCAGGTCCAGGTATCATCCGGATAAGCAACGCCCGCTTCATCAAAAAGGTCTTTATTATATACCAGCGCTACCGTATCCACATCCTTAGGCACACCAAAAACTTTATCTTCATATGTAAAATTATTAACCAGGTTATCCGGGAAATTATTTGCATAATAGTTTTCATCTACATCGGAATATAAATCAGATAAATCAGCCAGTATGCCCGCCTCGGCATATTTACTAAATTCATTTGTATGCATCCAGAAGATATCCGGCAGGGAATTACTGTTCGCCATCGCCTCCAGCTTTGTCCAGTATTCACTCCAGGTAGAGATCTGGACATCAATAGTGACGTTTGGATTTTTCTCATGGTACGCTTTAGCCAATGCTTCCATTCCTGCCTGCTGATAGATTTCCCAGCCAAGCATTGTAAGCTTTACTTTCTCACCGGAAGTATTTTCACCGGCTGAATTGTTTTCTGAATCTTGATCTAGCTGTGCATTAGCAGTCTGATCCGTACCACTATTGCCGTCCTTCCCTGTTCCACATCCCACAGCAGCTGTTGCCGCCATACAAACAGACATACCAATTGCCCAAATTCTTTTATTACTTTTCATCCTTTTCCCTCCATTTTACTATTATTTTTATATTTTTCCGTTCTGTATTTGTGCTTATTGCACTCCTTATGTTAAATATAATTATATCATTTGGTTATTTTATATAAAATATCATTAAAGAATACAATATATACTTTTATTATATTCTTCGTTGTATTTTGTACAAAAATGTTCGATTATGATAGTTTCAATTCTTTTGTTTTCTGCTATGATTGAGTAGAGAAAACAAATAAGAATCATTTGGCATGTAATTTTTCAGACACAGGAAAATGGAGGTTCTATGGAAAATCCAATGGAAGTTTACATCTTTAATTTTAATACCTGCCAGGATCTGGCACTTTTAGAAATAGGAAAGCAGCAATGTGCGCCGCTGTATTCTTTCGGTCCATATATCAGAAACGAATATATTTTTCATTACATCATTTCAGGAAAAGGATATATGTGTTACTCGACCTCCAATGATACTAGTTCAGCGCTTTCCAATACCATTGAAATCAAAGCCGGTGAAGGATTTTTACTGGAGCCTCATACCCGGCACATGTATTATGCTGATGAAAAAGATCCATGGCATTATATCTGGGTTGTATTTACGGGATTAAGTGCACCTTCTTATCTGCGTTCCTGCGGTCTGATCCAGAATAATACCATATATCGTCCAAAAGATTATACGATTCAAACAACCACACGGTTACGTGAACACCTGCTTGCAATTATAAAAAAGCCAAATGCATCCAAGGCATTTATCATCGGACACTTTCATCTTTTTTTTCATGCTTTACTAGAAAACAGTGCGGTTCCGGAGGTGCATTCTTCTGCCGATATCAGTATTGCAAACCTGTACATTTCGGAAGCGACCCGCTATATCAGTAACCAATATCCCAACATTCGGTCGCTGGATGAAATTTCGAGCTATTGCAATATCACCAGAAGCCACCTGACCAGGTTATTCAAAAACATCCTGCATACCTCTCTTCAGGAATACCTTACCCAGCACCGCATTAATAAAGCCATGGAATTACTTATTAATTCAGATCTGCCTGTTTATCAGATATCAGCCCAGGTTGGATATGAAAATGACCTGAATTTTCTCAGAGCATTTAAAAAACGTACCGGCGTGTCCCCCAGCGTATGGAGGAAGCAGAAGAGGCTTCGGTTATAATGATATAAGCGTTATAAATGACAATAATACTTGTATAAAACCTGTTTATTTGTGTTACCTAAAAATAGAATAGCACTACAGATAATATTCCTGTAATGCTATTCCATAAATGCCGATTCAATGTCTATTTTACTAACTAAATGACATTGCCTGCAAGGCTGCTCTTTTCTATTATTTTTGCTTCTATTCCACAGATTTTAACGCTTCCAGCATATCCACATTTTTCAGCCTGCGGTTTATCATGATACCGAGCAGCAGAGTAATAACCGATACGACTATGACGGGAATTAAAAACGCTTTTAGTCCCAGTGCCGGATTAAACATGACGTCGTCTGGCGGCACGATAGCTATGATATAACGATAGAGTGCATCACCAACCCCAAAGCCTGCCAGTATTCCGAGCAGAGTCAGAATAATCGTTTCCCGATAGATATATAGAGTCACCTCTTTGTTGTAAAAGCCTAACACTTTAATAGTCGAGAGTTCTCTGATTCGCTCCGACACATTGATGTTTGTCAAATTGTAAAGGATGACGACAGCCAACAGCATAGCAACGATAATCAATATTTGCATGATTTTATTCAGGGAACGAACGATGGTATCTATTTGGTTGGTCAGTGTCGTATTCTGCACAACACCTTTTACCCCGTCGAGCTCCATAAACCGGCTTGCCTGCTCATTTGCGTTGTCCACAGACCGGTCACTCAGCGTAATCAAATTGGCATTGGCATGATACTCCTCAGAAAAGGCGGTTCTATAGTAGGCACTGTCCATAAAGATAAAATGCCCTGTGTACATTTCCGTAACACCGGAAATAGTAAGCTCCCGAGGATTCCCTTCTGAGTCGGTAATCTCAAAGGTGTCGCCTGTGCCTGCATTCAACAATTTTGCCAGTCTTTCCGAGATAACGCATCCATCATCAGCCAGTTCCATTTTCTTGCCAGAGGAACGATTAACAAGTGTAATATACTGTGTCAGTTCTTCTGTATCCTCTGATACGATAAGCTTGATTTCCTGTTTGTCATCGTTTTTGCCTGCTATCTTTGTCACAGCTTCATAGTGAATCGGAATTTGGCTGTGAACGCTGTCATCTGCTAAGCGTTGATTGATTTCATTTTGCTGTTTTTTGTTTATTCCAGTGTTTTGCGCAACAATCAGATCGTATTTCATAATCTCGTTGAACTGCCGGTCTTTAATACTGGAAATTGAGTGCTGCACGCTGAAACCGGAGAAAATCAGCGTAACCGCTCCGCATACTCCAAAAATAGTCATCAGCATACGCTTTTTATAGCGGAAGATATTTCTCGCCGTAACCTTGTGGGTAAAGCTCATTCTCTTCCAAATCGGACGAATCCGCTCCAAAAGAATCTTTGAGCCTGCTTCCGGAGGCTTCGGCATGAGCAACGCCGACGGTTTTTCCTGCATTTCTTTTTTTGCAACAATAAACGCCGGAATAACAGCGCATAAGAATGCCAGCACCAAAGCAATCAAAGAAATAGCAGGATAAAAATGCAGTTCAATTTGCGGATAGGTAAAGCTTTTACCGTAGGCGTTATAGATAATCACTGGCAGCAACAAATGTCCTGCAGCGATACCAAGCAAGGTACCTGTCATGCTTGCTGCAAAACCGTAGACGGTAAACTTCTTGATAATATCCTTATTGCTGTAACCCAGCGCTTTCAGTGTACCGGAGTTGATTCGTTCCTCATCCACAAACCGTGTCATCGTCGTCAAGGTAACCAACGCCGCTACAAAATATAAGAAAACAGGAAATATATCGGCAAGAGCATCAATAATGTTTGCCACGCTGCTGTAAATTCGATAGCCTTCCGCCCCCGGTACTTCGCGGCGGGTATCCAGTGCGTAAACTGGTGATGTCAGCTTATTCAGCGTATCTTGTGCCTCTGCCACTTTTTCTTCGGCATCGCTGATTTTTTTGTCAGCGTCCGGCTTTTTTTCGTTGTATTTGGTCCAACCGTCAGCAAGCTCTTTTTCGCTGTCAGAAATTTGTGCAGATGCATCCTTCAATTCTTTTTTTGCTTCTTTTAATTTTAATTTTGCTTCTGATTCTTTTTCGTTATATTCATTGACACCGTTTTGATATTCTTGTTTCGCATTTGCAAGAGTGGTTTCAGCTGCGGCAAGCTGGTTCTTAGCTGTTTCAATTTCACCCTGTTTTGCAGAATATTCTAATTCGCCGTTATCAAGCTCTGTTTTGGCTGCGGTTAGCTGTTCTTTGGCACCTGCCGACTGCGATGCGGCATTGTTGTAGGCTGCCCAATTTGAATCAAGCGTGTTTCTGCCGCTCTGTAAAGCCACTTCTGCATTGGAAAGCTTCTGCTGTTTCTCAGCAAACTCCGATTCACCCTCTGTGATTTGTTTTGACGCATAACTAAGCTCCTTTTCTGCATTTTTTAATTGCTGCTCGACATCTGTCTTTTGTGCTTCGTATTCTGCAAGACCGGCTGCATACTTTTGCCCTGCGTCGACTAATCTTGCATTCGCTTCCGCTAATCCTGCATTCGCTTCGGCTTCTTTTGTGTTATATTCACTGACGCCTTTCTGGTATTCTTGTTTCGCATTTGCAAGAGTTGTATCAGCCACGGCAAGTTGATTCTTTGCTGCTTCCATTTCGCCTTGTTTTGCAGAATATTCTAACTCGCCATTATCCAGCTCTGCTTTGGCTGCGGCAAGCTGTTCTTCAGTACCTGCCGATTGTGATAACGCCGCATAGTAAGCTGCCCACTTCAAATCAAGCGTGTTTCTGGCGCTCTGTAAATCGGCTTCTCCCTTGGAAAGCTCCTGCTGTTTCTCCGCAAGTTCGGATTCACCCTCTGAAATTTGTTTAGCCGCAGATGCAAGTTTTTGTTTTGCATTTTTTAACTGTTGTTGGACATCTGCCTTTTGTGCTTCATATTCGGCAAGACCGTCTGCATACTTTTGATCTGCTTCAGCTAATTTTGCACTCGCTTCCGCTAATCCTGCATTCGCTTCGGCTTTTTTTGTATTATATTTATTGACGCCTATTTGGTATTCTTGTTTCGCATTTGCAAGAGTTGTTTCAGCTGCGGCGAGCTGGTTCTTTGCTGTTCCAATTTCGCCCTGTTTAGCAGTATAATCTAATTCGCCATTATCAAGCTCTGTTTTGGCTGCGGCAAGCTGTTCTTCAGCCCCTGCCGCCTGTGATGCGGCGGCGTTGTAGTCTGGCCACTTTGAATCAAGTGTGTTTCTGGCACTCTGTAAAGTCACTTCTCCATAGGAAAGCTCCTGTTGTTTCTCTGAAAACTCGGATTCACCATCTGAGATTTGTTTTGACGCAGAAGCAAGCTCTTGTTCTGCATTTTTTAGCTGCTGCTGGACATCTGCCTTTTGTGTTTCGTATTCGGAATGACCGTCTGCGTACTTTTGATTCGCTTCAGCTAATTCACTCTTGCCGTCCCTGAGTTTTGTTAGTGCCTCAGAAAGTTCCTGCTTCGCATCGTCTATCTGTACCTGTGCATCATCAATCTTTTCCTGATATACGGCTTTTATGGAATTAAGCCGTATATCAGGCTGATCAGCAAGCACTAAATCAAGCTCATCTTTGTGCGCCTGAATCAATTTCGTATATTCTCCCGAATAAGGATCAACACCCTTGGTATCATCAAATGATATCCGTGCGATCATATAGACCTGGGAATCAAAAGCAGAAGGTGTGACAACAGCGTACCCTTGCAGTTCGCCGGTTCCCGCTGTTGACTGTCCCATATTTATGATAGACAAAAGTTCGCCGGAGTTTACGAATCCGACAATTTGCAAATCGTGTTTTTTCAGAACGGTATCCCCTGCGATATCCGATTTTTCTGTAAACGAAATGGTATCACCAAGCTTATAATCCTCCGCAAGAAAACTGGCAATGGCAATTTCATTTTCACCCTCTGGCATCCGTCCGTTCACTACTTCATATTCAGAAATTCCGCTTGTGGAAGAAAATATCCGAATACTTGTATTGGAATCAGCAATCACTACATCTTTCAGGTAACCGTAATCAATTTGAGCAGCACCAGACACTTTATTGATTGCTGCTTGATTTGCCTCATCTATTCCATAATCACCAATCACGCTGATGTCCGCCAAATGAAGCCTGTTAAAATAATTCTCCCCGGTCTTACGCATATCAGGACCGGCAACCTGCAAGCCAACCAGCGCAAATGAACCTAGTGCTACAAGGCACACAATAGAAATGAAGCGGCCTTTTGATTTTGAAAAGCATTTCCTTATGTCTTTCCATAATGTTTTTTTCTTCAAACCATTCACCTCCGTTTCCTACCACTCAATGTCAGCAATCTTTTGTGGATGCTTATTGATTTCGGTTTTCTTCACGCTGCCATCATGCATATAGATTACACGGTCAGCGATTGGAGCGATGGCAGCATTGTGGGTAACAATAATAACCGTAGCGCCTTTTACGCGGCTCATATCCTGTAAAATTTGAAGCACTTGTTTTCCGGTCTGATAATCCAACGCGCCAGTTGGCTCATCGCAAAGCAGAATTTTCGGATTTTTGGCAACCGCACGGGCAATAGCGACCCGTTGCTGTTCTCCGCCGGAAAGTTGTGCCGGGAAATTGTCAATTCTCTTTTCAAGACCTACATCCTTTAATACCTGAACTGGATCAAGAGCATCTTTTACGATTTCTGATGCCAGCTCTACATTCTCCTTTGCAGTCAGGTTTTGAACGAGGTTATAAAACTGAAAGACAAAGCCCACATCATTTCTTCGGTAAGTGATCAGTTGGTTTTGTGAATATCCTGCAATATCCTTTCCGTCGATGATGATTTGACCTTCGTCATTGGTATCCATACCGCCGAGAATATTCAGTACTGTTGATTTTCCCGCGCCCGAACTTCCTAAAATAATGGCTAGCTCGCCCTTTTCAATAGTAAAACTCACATCGTCGTTGGCAATAATCTTATTTGTTCCCATCCGATAACGTTTATAGCTGTGTAACATTTCAATATATCCCATATTTTCTCCTTTTGTTAAAAGCGTAAGCATACGCTGTTTTTACAGGCACTGTGTATCTTGATTGAAAAAGCGCCGTTTAAATAATTACAGGAAACTGTCAGAGGGCAGATAATCTTTCTAGTACTGCATCCGGTTAGAAACCAAACTGACAGTGCTGAATAGTTTGTCAGTCTGCAAGGCGGAGGATGGAAGCGGAGTGGTTCCTCCGCTGACTGACGACAACGCGGCAGATGGCAAAATAGGCAGTGCTGTCAGTTTGGTTTCTATCCGGATGGAGTACTAGTTACATAGATCATCCTCCTCACCGGTGATAATAAAACGGCTATTATCTCCGACCACTTCAAGTTTTATTTTCGTACCATCAATTCTTCCTTGTGCTTGATAAGGAAATGTCCTCGTCAGCGTAATCATCTGACCTGAGAAAGCGATTTCTCCGCCTGGCATCAGCTTTCCGTTGAACGGCGTTTCGTATCCAAACAGGTTGAGCGTACCGTATATATCCTGTTCGCCACTTTTTTTTAATGATAATGTACCAATCCTGCGACCCAGCGGGACTATCATTTGAATGTTAAAAAATTGTTCCATATCAGATCCTCCTTTCAATCTCTACAAGGGTCAGTATAGCGAGAATCAAATCCGGATAACACGGTCAATTTGCAGTTATCTGGGCAAATACGGACAAAACACGGCTGATTGACGGTCAAATTTACCGGACAAATGGCCGAGATTGTCCATTGCAAAATTTAACGAACAGATATATACTTTTAAAAAAGGAGGCTGCATATGAAACATGAAGAAATCACCCTGACAACTAAAAAAGCGTTAGCCGCTTCGCTGAAAAAACAAATGGTAAAAAAGCAGCTAAAAAAAGTAACAGTCAGTGAAATCATCACGGACTGCAATTTAAATAGAAAGACGTTTTATTATCATTTTGAAGATATCTATGCCTTACTCAAATGGATGCTGGAGCAGGAAGCTGTCGAAATAGTAAAGCAGTTTGATTTGCTGGTGGATTATAAAGACGCTATTTTGTTTGTGCTTGATTATGTGGAAGCCAACGCACATATTCTAAACTGTGCGTATGACAGTATGGGACGAGATGAAATGAAACGGTTTTTTTATGCTGACTTTATCGGTATTATGGGGACGCTGATAGACAGCACGGAAAAAGACCTGGGCCTGTCTGTTTCGGTAGACTTCAAGGAATTTCTATGTAATTTATACACCGAAGCCTTGGCCGGCGTCCTGATTGATTGGGTGAAGAATCGCAAGAAACATGACAGAAATAAGGTGCTGCAATATCTCTCTTTAATCATGCGAACCTCTCTTCCAGCCGTTTTAACAGCTTTCCCCGGAGCGAATTATATAATATAACTACAATAAATTTTATTTATCTTTAAAAATTGAAAGGGGATATCCGATTCGCATGAATCAAATATCCCCTTACATACGGCTATCTATTTTCCAAAAGCCCCTTGTCTGAACCTAATAAAATTGTGTGCTTCAATATCTGCTTACATATACATTTCATCCTCCTTGTATTTATTTCTTCATTTTATATTCAAATATCACCAACTCTTTTCAGCGTAACTTTCTCACCATAATAATCCGCCTCCCCCATATAGCTTGCTCCGTCATAGGTTATATAAAAGAGGAATGTGGATTTCATGTTAACCATAAAGTCCTCAAATTCCACATTGCTAACCTGAACCATGTCTTTTGAAAATGGTGCCACGGTATAATTTGGAATAAACTGCCCATACATTCTCATATGCAGATTTGTGGTTACGAAGTCCGTTTTTAGTACTACCATTTTGTTAAGTATCAATGGCTTTTTCCCATGGTTCGTTACCCTTACATCCAGAATTCCGGTTGGTTTTTGGAAGCCCGCTCCCACATAGAGACGTATGGATATGGACGGCTTTTCTGCTGCCACAGTTACTTTGCAGGAAGCAGATACTCCCTGGCAGTAAACGGTTATCATCGCAGTTCCGGAACCAATTGCCTGTACTTTTCCATTGGCATCCACAGTCGCTGCTGAAGTGTTTGAGCTTTTCCATAACAGTCTTTTATCCGTTGTATTGGCGGGGGAAACTGTGGCTGAAAGCTGATTGACGGCTCCGTTTTCAAGTGTTATTTCCTTTTTGTTCAGAGTTATTCCAGTAGGTTTGACATTTTGGGGTGCCGGAGCATCCGGTTTACTTACTATTACTTTGCAGGAATACTTTTTCCCCCGAACAATTGCGCTTATCGTGGTACGTCCCGATGCTTTTGCCCTGACAAGGCCCTTGCTGTTTACAGAAGCTACACTCCCTCTGCTGCTTTTCCACTTAACTTTACCGGAGGTCCGGGTCAGCTTAAGCTGCCCCGTCTGCTTTTCCTTTAGTCTTAGTTCGCGCTTATTTAGTTTTGGCTCCTCAACGGTAATTTTGCAGCGATAATTCTTTTTCCCAATTCTGCCAGTAATGACAGCCTGGCCTTTACTCTTGGCTTTCACAGTTCCCTTTGATGTAACTTCCGCTACTTTTTTTCTGGTACTGCTCCACTTTACTGTCTTTTTGGTTCCTTTTATACGCAATTGTTTTTTCTGGCCTTTTATCAGGATTACTTTATTACTGCTGATTTTGACAGCAGCCTTTGTATTCATGGTACTGCTGATTAAGACACCTGACATGAGCATTATAATTCCTAATAAAACCGCGATCGATGATCTACACTTTGATTTCATGACTGACCCTCCTGAATTTTCAAACACGCTCTAACTCTCAGCCCGCCGCCTTCTCCTTTTTCTGGATCCTGTAAGCAGGACTAAGCCGATTCCTCCCGTAGCGAGTATGACGGCAGCTATTAATGTACCGGTAACCAACTGTCGGTTTGTATACCAGCGTATAAATAGATTCGTTGTAATATAGAAGTTCTTTACTGCCACATTTCCAATATTCCCTGCGGCATCTACTGCAGTAATGCTGATATCCTGACTGTTTCCCTGGTTCTTCAGCGGTATCAGATAGGCTCCCTGCTCATCCTGTTCTGTTTCCACAGTTTCCCCGTTCAGCTGTATCAGGACATTTTTCAAAACCATGTTATCCGATATATCAATCCTGGCTACCTTGCTGTCCTCTGAATATGTGATATCGCTCTCGATGTTCAGGGGAATCACAACAGGTTCCGTTTTATCCACGCCAAACCTTAATTCGGCTTTCTTTGTTTCATCAATATTTTCATTTACATTGCCTGCTGCATCCCGGGAACTGACTGTGACAATATACTGCCCTTCCTCCCGGAACTTTTCAGCCGGTATCTTATAACGGTACCTTGTCCAGCTTCCATCCCCGCCTTCCCGGTCAATGGTATAATCACTGCCTCTTTTCAGATCCTGTGTGTTCCCATTGTGGCTGACCTTAACACGGACCGATTCTTCCGGCAGGCTGTCCACATTGGTTTCCGTCAGCATAATGTCCTGCTCTTTCTGAATATATTTTCCTCCAATATTTCTTGCTTCCTTTTCCATAACATACACAGAACCAAACCGGTTGACGGAAAAAACAACTTCTTTCCTGGTCTCATTCCCTGCAAGATCTGTTATGGATGCTGATAACGTATAGATATCATCCCATTCCTGCATATAATCAAAATCATCAAATAGGAAGCTGCTGCCGTTTTCCAATTCCTTATAGTTACCGATAAGCTCTGCTTTCCCCCGGTTCGAGCCCTTCAATCTTATTTCCGCCTGACTTCCATAGTTTGTATCTGACCAGACTACAACGGGTGCCACCTTGCCATTGTTGGCAGATTTGTCTTCTATTTCTTTAAATTCTAAGACCGGAGCCGTTTTATCTACATAGAAATCGTCTTTTAGTTCTTGTTTTTCCGGATTCCCTGCCTTATCCGTATATTTGGCAGAAAATGTATAGTGGGCATCCTCTTCATAAGTAATCGTTGCCTGATGCACATCTTCCCCCTGGCTTGTCCAGCTGCTGACCACCGGGAAATCTTTCTTCTCCCCATTGTCACTGGCCTGCCCGATAATTTCAATTCTGCCGGTCTCAAAATTTTTCTCTTTAATCGTAACTGTGGCTGTCCGCCTGTCTTTATAATAAAACTTGTTCTGCACCTCATTATTATCATATGCCACCTGGATCTCTGGCTGTGTCATATCTATTACAAAGGTGTCTTCCTGGTCATAATCGCTTTCATTATCAGCCAGATCCTTACATGTAATACCAAACTGATAGTCACCATCTTCCTGGTATTTAAGAGTGGCTGTATACGTTGTCAGATCAGGGTCCTTCTGATCGGGATGTTCGGTCCAATCTGAAAGTGCGGGTATTCCGCCATACTTATTTGATACTGTCAAGATGATATCATCTTTGGAAAAGTTTCTCTCCGTAACCGTAATTGTGGCTGTTCTGGCATCCTTGTAAAATTCTCTTTCCCCGGCAAAATCCATATCATAGGAAGCGTTATCATAATCTACCTTGATTGTGGGGGCAGTCTTGTCAATGCTTAGATCTATTTTCTGCGATGAGGTATTGCCCGCCCGGTCTGTTAGTTTTACCGTTACCGTAATGCCATTGCTATTGTTGCTGACTGGAATACTGGCTTTCATTTCTGTGACCAGATTCTGCTCTTTTTTCTCAACGGTCCATCCGGTGCCATCCCCGGTTATTTCTCTCTGGTTATTTACTTCCAGCTTTCCCGTATGGTTATTTTCCGAATCATAGGGAGCTTCCACACTCCATTCTATACTGCGTATACCTGAATAAGTATCACGAACCATAACTTCTACACTCGTATCATTTCTGTATAAAGGTCTGTTCTCACGATCCTCCTTATTGGTATCCGGCAATTCCAGAAGTATATCCGATGTTTCCAAGTGCTTATTCTCATCCTCAACAATGACTGCATCTGCCTGCAAATAGCCTTCCTCTATCCCGGATTTCTGCGTATTATTGCCAGGCATGTTCCCCACCCCATCAATTGGTTTTGCAAAAATTCTGCCTTTAAAATCAGGTGGGATGTCAATTTGTATTTTTCCCGCTTCATCTGTCTTTTTCTTACCCTGCATGATCTTTTTGCCAAATTCATCAGAAGCATAATAGCTGATATATTTCAGCCCGGAAGTTGGATTATTCGCCCCGTTCTTATTTTGAAATAAATCCGTGGCAAAAATAGTGACCGTGGCTGCCTTGTTAAAATAATACCCGTAATCTGTAGTAACTACAGCTTCTTTTAAATCTTCTCCATTGCCCTCCTGATAGTTTTCTGGCTGAAATTCAAACTTCAGCAGCTTGGGCGGCGTCTTATCAATGGAGACTTTTATGCTCCGAACCTGGGATACATTTGTTGCATGATCAACAGCCCATAGATAGTAAGTATTTTCACTCTCATCTTTCACATCAAAATAATATGTATTTTTTTCCTTTGGATCTTTCGATGCCTCTCTGGAAGTTTTGAAATCATTCTTTGTACTATAACGAACTTCTTTGACCTGCGATGAAAATGGCAGACTGCTGTCCACAACATCCGTAGCCTGTACCGTTACTTTCCCAGGTGACCATGCTCCGGCAGGGGTCTTACTTAACTTACCAATCTTTGGGTCGTGAATATCTTTATATATTGTAAACTTCTTTTCCGCCTCATTTCCTGACCAGTCAGACACTTTAACCTCCAACGTATACGAGCCATCTTTAGCAATCGGTGCATCTTCTGTCTTTACCTCCAGCCTGTCCGGTGTCAAAGTTTTTGGTGCATACAGCTTATTATGGATTATTTTTCCGTTTAAGTTTATCTGTATGCTTCTGATACCCGAATTAATACCCGTTTCCAGATCTAAATCATCGGTTACCTGAACATTAAGACTGGTATCCCGGTTATAGCAATCATACTTCTTACCCGCCACATCTACCGTACATTGCGGCTTTTCCGTTAAAGAAATATCTGCTTTCGGTGCAATGTTCTCAAGCATAATTTCCTTAGCCATGGATTTTTCTGATTTATGGTCCGTATAATCTGTTGCCATGGCATAGATTTTATTTTTAAATGGAAAAGATACGCCATAGCTGTCCAGTACATGATCCGGCAATATAAAATCTGCATACCAGGAATCACTCCCTGACATCTTCTGAGCTGCCTTTGGCTCCGTAAGTTCCATAAATGATCCGGGTGTCTGCCCCGGAACGAATAACTGAATAAATTTTACTCCGGAACCGTTTGGCTCGTCCTCTGCCTCTACTCTGATGCTTACTGTCCGGTTTCCATACCATTCTGATCTCAGCTGTTCAAAATCATAGAGACCGCTCAGATCATTTATCACAATTAAGGACTTTATTAAAGGTTCCCCTATATCCATACTGATCCGTTTTTCTTCCACCTCTGTCCAGTTTCCAGCATGGTCCACAGCCCATATAAAATACGGTCTGTCTTTAAAAGAAGCATTTTCCGGCTCAATGGTATAGGCGTATTTCCGGCTCTCCCCTGGTACCAGCGTCATCCGTTCCACATCATCCCCCGTAAGATCAAAGTTTTCATCCTGGGGATTCGTCATGCTAATATAAACCGCTTCTATATCAGATGGCTCTATCTGTCCGGTACCTGTATCCGGCACCACATCCCATGCCTCTGCCTCCAGTTTAATTTGCTTATTATCCCAAATCCGCCCCGTTCCATCTATATATTCTGCGCTGCTGGTGACAGGTTCGATATGTGGGTTCGTTTTATCCACCTTTATCTTCTTTTCAAGTATAACCGAACAGTTTCCCGCCTGATCCATTGCATAAAATTGGTAGACGGTTATTCCCTCTTCCTCTGTTGTATATGAATAATATGTATTTCCGCTTTCATCAATTTGCGGTTCCATAGATACTGGTTCCTCTGTAACGGCAATTCCATTCACTTTAATTTTTTTATAATAAACCTCAGCAACCCCAGACAATTCATCTTCTGCTGTCAGATCAAATCTAACCTCTCTATTCGTCCATTCCTGCATGTGATCATTTTTCATTTCTATCTCAGGTTGAACGGCATCCATTTTTACATTTATAGTTTGCATAGCTTCATTTCCGGCTTCATCCTGGGCATAAATCATATAATCACCGTTATAAGAGTCGTCGGGAATTGTAATGACAAACATCTCATTATCTTCGCTGTCTTTTCTTTTCTCCGCAAATTTTTCTTCCGTTGCACCAGTGTCAGTTAAATGATGATACCGTACCATTATTTCTTTTGATTCGGTATCGGATACATATATATTTAAGTCATATCCATCCTTCTTCCACCCTTCTGACCATCCCTCAATTTTGTAAATTTCAGGAGGGGTTATATCTTCATTATCCACATTAATCCGAAGTATATACTCTTGCCCATAGGACATACGTGGTATTGATATGGAAAAGGTTCTTTTTCCTGCCTCCCATCCAATCTCATTTTTAACCGGGGTGCCCTCTGTATTGTGCCAAAGTTTTGAATTTAATATATAGTAGCCTTTATTTAATTCAAATTTTATTTTTCTATCCTGGGTTATGATCCTTACGCCCTCCAAAGCATACTTATTTTTTTCGTAACCATCAACCCATTTTCCATTTCTATCGAACCGCAACTCAACCGATTTGTCTTTTGACGCAAAAGCAGCTGATGCCATATAGTTTTGCTTTATATTGCGAATCTCTATATAAGCAATTCCACTCTCATCCTCTTCAAATACAATGGAATCTACTTCTTCTCCATCCAGAGAATCTCCACCATTCTGTGGCTTTACCTCACAATCCATTAGATACCTTGTATCATTTGGTTTAAAATATGCTCTGGCGGTTCCTCCATAACTAATTCTTTCGCTTTTAATAAATGAATTGCTTACCTCATCGAATACTTTCCAGACGATACTTCCCGCCCCAGTGGTTTGACTGCTAAGGTTCAGTGTAACCTTTTTTAAAATATGATCAACATTTTTGATAACATCCTCATTGGCTTGTACTGGAATATCATAATCTTCATATCCTTCTTTTTGCATCCTGACAATATAACCCTGCTGACGGTATTTTACAGTTATACTGTATTTTCCTTCATCATCAGTCTCGGTATCATTCAGCACAGTTTCTTCTTCCTCAGAACCATTATGCTCTAAGACACTGACCAGCACTCCGCTTTCCCCCTTATTCCTTCCTGATAACGAGGCGCTGACCGTTCCCTCTATTTTTATCGCTTTTTCAATGGTTATCAGCCCCATCTGAATTTTATTATTACTTGCACTGGCAGGATCTAACTTCACCGGTTCTGTCACAAAATTTTCCTTGGATATACTTATTGAATAGTCCATATCTTCATTCATTTCAGTAGTAAACGTAAATTCCCCCTCTTCATTTGTGAAGTAAACATTCTCGCCTTCAACAGGGTCATCGTTCCACTGGGAGATATCAGTTTCTACTACTTCCTCTTTTGGCTTTATATTCAGACGGACTTCCGCGCCATCAATGGAATTTGACTGCATATCAATTACTTTTCCGCTTATCTGAAAAACCTTTTCTTCTGTTTCTGATTCTGTTTCCGATTCTGCTTCCGTCCCATCCTGCGTTTCTGCTTCGGATTCTGTTTCCGTCCCATCCTCTGTTTCTGCTTCGGACTCTGTTTCCGCTCCATCCTCTGTCTCAGGCTCCGTTTCCATCCCTTCCTCTGCCTCTGTTCCGTATTCTGTTTTCGTCCCGTTCTCTGCCTCTGTTCCGGTTCCTGTTTTCGCCCCGTCCTCTGCCTCTGTTCCGGTTCCTGTTTTCGCCCCGTTCTCTGCCTCTATTCCGGATTCTGTTTCCGTCCCATCCTCAGCCTTTGTTCCGGATTCTGTTTCCACTGCAGGCTCCATTTCCGTTTTTGAATTTACCCCGGCTTCTGCTTCTGCATTTTTCCCCGGTGAAGCCGCATACACGGAATCAATCTGTCCCAAAACTCTGGTGCATACCAATACAAACATCAGAGCAATTGCAATCCATCTCTTATTTTTATAAAACCCTTTCATGACCTCACCTCCTCTTCAAAAATGCCTGCTCCTCCTTCTGAAGATCTGCTTATCTCATCCCGCACGATTTGAAAATTTTTCTCCATTACAGCTGTCGCGTCATCTGCTTTTTCTTCATCCCTCCATAAAGCTGATGTTTCTTCATCTGCATCATTCATTGAATTAATCAGCAGGACAGTCTCTCCCGTTCTGTTTTTATTCTTTTCCCCCGGATTTTCTGGCATATGCGTTAAATCCGTCGTTTCTTCTTCCTGGATTCCCAATACCGGACTCACCTCTGCGATACCCTTTCGATAAGCTTCAATATGTTTTTTAGCCGTTCTTCCCGTTAATTCTCCTATCACTTCAATAATTCTCAAATGGAAAAATACAACTGCCGCACTTATGAGAAAAAGTCCTCCGAATCCAAAGCACACCAGCGATATCACCTGATAAACTTCTGCCTGTTCCATAACTACCTCCCGTTCTCCGTCCCTTTCTGTGCCCGGTATGCATTGGAGACAGCCTCTCCTGCGCTGTCTGTTCTTCCCAGAATATACTCTTTGATCGCAGCCGTTTTATCAGTTGTTGTCTCAAGATCTCCTGTTCCGGATTTTACTTGTGCCAGGACAATTTCCATCTCATTTTGTGTAATACCGTCGCCTTTAAATTTTCTTGCATAAGTCTCTATGGCATTGATTACAAGGCGGTACAGTTCCAGGGATACGATTTCCTGTTCTCCCGGATCTTCGGACACCTGATCCATCAATCCGGTGAGATTCCTCCAGTAAGGTGCATACAGCCCCTTATCGGATGCCTCTTCAACATTTAACGTGATATCCCGGTTAAACTTTCCTATATCACAGTATATATTTGCCATATGGCGGTTTTCATAGTTATCTGCCGTATAGTTCAGTACGTCTTCAAACCATTTAACAGCGCTTTTCATTCTGGTAACCTGATTATCCTCAGATTGATCTTTTCCATAGTCGTAATAATACCAATACAGCTTTCCTATCTCAAAAGCCAGTTCCCCATATCCTGCTTCCTGCTGCAGAAGTCCCAGATTCTCTTCTATGCATTTTTTAAACTGTATTTCTTCTTCTATGCTAAAATCTGCGTCCTCCTTGTAGGTATCCAGTAAACTTTTATAAGCTTCCAGTGAATCCGGCTTAATCTGAATGGCATCCACCAGGAGTTTTGCCTTTTCTCCATTCCCCGTCTGTTTCACAGCCATCCTGTAAATAAAATCGTAATTATTATTATTTTCCACCGCCTTCATGATCTGTGCGCCCGCACCTCCAGCCATAAACAGCAGCGACACCGCAATCAGGGTAAGGAACAAATTCAGCTTCTTCTTTTGCTCCTTCCGGTACTCTCCATCCACTGCCTCATAATGGTTCAGGTCATATAAGAGCTGTACACAAGACTGATACCGGTCAGCAGGATTTGGCTGGGTACATTTTAAAATAATATTTTCCAGCCCTCCCGAAAGCGCCGGATTCCACTGCCGAATAGGTACCAGTTCATAGGGTGGTTCCGATGGACTTTTTCCAGTTACCAGGTGATAAATCGTAGCCCCCAGACAATAGATGTCCGTTCTTGCGTCTGTCTGTCCCATTCCACCAAATTGTTCCGGTGCGGCATAGCCTTTCGTTCCCAGGCTCGTTGTATCCTCCTGGCTGTTTTCCTTGTACTCCCGTGCGATACCAAAATCAATGAGCTTTACATTTCCATCGGGTTTCAACATAACATTTGATGGCTTCATATCCCGATACACCACCGAAGGATTTCTCGTATGCAGATAATCCAGAACTTCGCAAAGCTGCTTTGCCCATTTGATTACCTGCTCCTGGGGCTGTGCTCCGGTCTCCCTCAGAATTCTGCTAAGGGGCTCACCTTCGATATAGTCCATAATGACATAGATCACTTCTTCACTCTCTATAATATCTACGATTCTGGGCAGCGTTGGATGATCCAGCTGTTTCATTAAATTCGCCTCTTTGATTAAGCTTCGAATCTTGACTGCATTATCCCTGTCCTGGGCATGACTCTGGATTTCCTTTATTGCCCACTGTTTATTCAGTCTCTGATCCATTGCAAGGTATACCTTAGACATTCCTCCCTGACCAATCTTCTTCAGTATTTCATACTTACCGTCAATAATTGTACCTATCGCTGCCATTTAATTTTTCATCTCCCTATTTCTCTTTTGTTATCTAGTAGTCCAAATATCCTGCGCAGTACCATAAATTTATACTTTATGGACTACTGGCAGTTCATGAATTTAATCTTTATGGATTACTATTTAATACAAATAATAATTGTAGATATATTATCCTTTTCCATACGCTTTTTATTAAGTTCCACTAACTCAACTGCTGTTTCCCTGATAGTCTCCTCATTCTTCAGCATACCGGGATAGAGAAAGCTATGTATCTCATCTTCTGAAATCTCGTGGCGGAATCCATCTGAACACAGCATATAGGTACAGTTGCGTTCCGGCTTTCCTGACAGGAACTGGGGATTGATTTTGCCTCCTGCCCCCAGACATTGAAGCAAAATATTGCGTCTGTGGTCCTTTTCCGCCTCCTGTCTCGTCAGCCTGCCATTTTTTACTTCCCGCTCCACAAAGGTATGGTCTTCCGTCAGCTGAGAAACCCGGTGTTTAATCCGGTATACCCTGCTGTCACCAATATGACCGATAATAAAAACCTCCTCCCCAACCAGCAAAAATGCGGTTAAGGTAGTTCCCAGTTCAATGTCATTCCGGCTTCCATAACAATATATTCTTTCATTTATTTCTTCAAAAAGTTCCTTCATGCTCTCTACGGTACTTTGGACTGAAAAAAGGTTTAGCAAATGAGGGAATGTCTCGGTGAACCATCTGGCACATCCCTCAACCGCCGAAGCACTTGCCACTTCCCCCTTTTTTAAGCCCCCCATGCCGTCACATAACACAGCAAACAGTACTTTTCCAAGGGGCGTATCTGCCTCTTTGATAAGAAGGCTGTCCTGATTCACTTTTTTAGAAATGCCAATGTCAGAATGGTATGCTGATAATATTTTCATACGATATCTCCATTACAATTTTTTAAGATTTCCTTCACCATTTATCTGCTCATTAAGTTTACTGATCCATTTTTTTCTTTCATTCACTACAAATGCTTCCAACCGCCCATCTATACATAAGATTTCTATTGATTTCATTTTATGGGATTTAGAAACCATTCTTATATCTGCGTAGGGAATTATAATTTCTTTCGTGGTTTTATTATATTTATGTGCCACAAAATACAGATTGCTTTCGGTAAGAAACAACCATCCCCCTAAGCTGTTTTTTCCCTCCCAGTAATTTGCACCGCCCTCAAAAAGGATATCATGCTCCTCTGCTAACTTATCCCGAAATATATTCATCTTTTTAGAAATATACATTACAAACAGCGTCATCAGTATGCCGAATAAAATTCCTGCACTTATACCTAATACGAAGGCTTTAAGGATATCTCCATATATAAGTGCACATACCACACTAAAAGATATACCAAACAAAAAAGCTGATATTAAAAAATTCTTTAAATAACTATTTTTTGCTCTCATTATGTACTTCCCTTTCACATATTCCTGACAGTCCTTATTTATGCTAGAGCGTGTTTTAAAATTGCTTTCTGACAGCTGTACGTCACAGTTTGTGGGAGATTTGTCCCGAATGAAGGGCGCATAGCGGGCTATGTAACCTTAATTCGGGGCAAATATGCCGCAAAGTGGGGCGTGCAGATGGCGGGAATGAATTTTCAAACACGCTCTAGAGCGGTAATCTGCCGGTTTGCAACATACAGATGGGTGAAATGAATGATCAAATACTCTCCGGGGTGCCAGGCTCTTCTTCAAACTTTAAATGCAATTTCGGATATCTTACCTGTTGGATATTTTCCATGTAAACCTTACAATAAGCTTCTTCCGATTCATCCCGATACCCTTCAAAACATACTTCTTCAATGTCTTCTTCATTAAAAAAATACATCTGCTGATCTGTCTGTCCTACCGGATATACACATGCCGCATAATCAAAATAGCCGATTGTCCCTTCATTGTTATACAATGGAACTCGATTTATAATCATTAATTTCTGCTTTCCTTGTTTTAGTATCACTACGCTTCCTATAGGCAATATTTTTTCCATCATGTTTTTCTTCCTTTCCTAATCAAATTATCCAAATAATGCGCCAAGAGACTGGAATGGACTGCATATTGCATTACCAATATCACTAAAGGCATCCCCTATTCCCGACACAACATCATTAACCTTATCTGCTACATAATCTGTGGCTTTCTGAACACCGGATACTACATCATCCCAGTTATCATATACATAATCAAACACCATATTGCCAACAGTTGTAATTGCCGCTCCGGCAACAAATCCTATTGCTGCCCCAACCACTGTACCGGCTCCCGGAATTACTGAGCCTACAACCGCCCCTATTTTCGCACCAGCTGCTCCACCGGCAAGTCCAATTCCTACGTGAGCCCCCGTCTTAACAAAAGCATCCTGGGTACTCTCCCCGCTGAATTTCATAGTTGCAAAATCTATAACAGCACCTATAATTGGCAAACCGTATTTCGCACCAGCCTTCAATGCATTTCCGCCTTTAACCATAGCTGCTGTCGTTTCTGCCACATTTGGATTTATAATTACGAATGCATTCTCACCAGAACTTCGGGCAACCGAAGTTAAAATATTAATTTCTCCAGCAAACCTGCCCAAAAATGCTCCACTGCTTTTCAAAAAGGAACCTGCAATATCTGATCCAATATTTGACTTAAAATTCTCCCAAAAATCTGATTTATCGCCTTCCTGCGACTCCATGCTTATATTGGAAGCAGGAGTCGCATCCGGTATCTCTTTAAAATTATTTTTGGTTCCGGATATTGCCCGTTCTGTCTGATCATACAGTGAGACTATTTCTGACAAACAATCTCCCAGTGTCTTTAACTGATTACGTGCACACTGCGCCTCATCACTTATTTGTTTTAAGGTACGTTTGATATCATAGGAATATAAACTCTTCAAATATAATTTTCCTTTTACTTCAGAAATTCCTGCTTTTATATCATTTAACTCTCTATCAATTTTCTGAAATGAAGAGATCTGCATTTTTAATTTCATAGTATTAACTTCAAACTCAGCCATAGAATACCTCCGTCTCCACGCAGTCCATATAAAATGTACGCAAAATTCAGCAAATGCTGTCACATTTACTGAATTTATAAACTGCATATTTAAAAACTACAATTACTTTAAATACAATAACACTCCAAGACCAACCTGAATCAGCCCCATTATTCCAAATATTCCAATGAAAAGATTAAGCCCTTCATTTTTATAAGTTATATAAAATTTTTCTGGATTAGCTGGTTTAAAAACTACAGAAACCATATCACCAATCTGCTTTTTGGTCTTAGAGACACCAATCACGCTTCTCCTATGAAAAATCTTACCATTATAATTAAATTCATATACAGGATATAATAATATAGAGGAAGTTCCGCTTCCATAGTTACGGCGTTTTTCTATATCAACTACCTTTGCTGTCGCCTTTCCCTTATACAAATTCCACCTCAGTTTTATAACAAAACAGATCAGGCCAATTCCACAAAAAACCATTCCTATAACTAAAAAAATTAAACTGAGCATACTTACCTTTATTCCTTTTCAAATATTTCCGGATCCATAACACTTTCTTTTGTATCAGCTATTTTTTCACCTAAAGGGTTATCCTTAATCTTTTCCAGAATATAAGCACGAAATTTAAACTCCTCTTCATCCTGCATTCCTATATAGAAAACCTTATCAATATCGTCATTATTGAATAAAAATGTTCTATCCGGATCCAATATACCTTCCGGATAGAGGCAACCACAATAATCATATAAATTACGATTCCCTTCATCTGTCCGCGTTTGAATACGTCCACAAATCATAAGCCTTTTTGATGCATCTTTTAATAGTACAACGGAACCAATTGGTAAAAAATTTTTCATCTGATTATCTCCTCAAGTTTTTATATTTTAATTCCATGGAAAAATATGTAACTCTCCTAAATTAAATTCAGGCAATTCAAAATCAGTCCAGTCAACAGATAAATCTAAACCAACTCCTCCTACTAGTCCTAAGCCAGCACCGATATCTATGCCCTGGTTGGTGAAAGATGCCCCCGCACCTGCTTCTGCCCCAAATAATCCACCGGAAAGTGTCATATCTACTTCTATTCCAAATATCTCCAGACCGCTTTCTACTTCTCCGTGAAATACGTAGGCCTCCCCACCAACCTCTGCAACAGCTCCATATACATCCTTTCCATCTGCGTCAGTACCAAGATATCCTGCACCGATTCCAGCTTTACCGTCTGCATAGCCTATACTTCCTTCCGCAGAACCGTGAATATTATTTTTTTCTGTCCCCAGAATTGTATTTCCTTCAGCCTTTAAGCCATGAGCCGTTCCCTTTGCAAAGGCATATATTCCCGGATCCAGTTTTCCATCTCTTAACAGCTGACACCCTGCTCTTCCTTCAGCTGCTCCCGTCAACGCGGAAAGAATCCCAGCTGCTTTGATATAATCACCAATACTTCCACTTAACTGATCTTCCAATACACTAAATGAAGCATTTCCATTTACTCCGGCACCGATATTACCATTTTTTAAACTAAAGTCTGCAAACGCATTACCCTTAGCTTCACCTTTCAGTATAGACAAAACGTTTTCTACAGAAATACCTCCCCATTCCGCTTTACCCAAAATAGATAATAAAGCACCCGATGCAGATAAATTACCAACATCCCACTTATTCCAGTCAACAGACGTGATCAACGTACCGTCCTTACCAAATAAACTGAATACACTATTATTATCTCCCAGCTGAAAGAGGCCATTTGATCCTAACGTTTCAAATACATTACTGATCACCCCATTACCGTCTGCAAAATATTGAAGCAGAGAAGAAATGTTTTTAGCCAGCAAAATATTTGCCATACTTCCACCATATCCTGTAATCTGCTGTTCTGCAGACCTGTATGCCACTGCAATATCCGATACTGCACTGGACATTCCTTTCAGATTCCTGCTTTTCTCACTGGTCGTACTTGAAATAGAACGAAGGTTTTTTTTGACTCCTGATATAGAAGACGATTTTACGGATAACCTTGCTGTAATTTCTGTTATCTGCATTGATATACTGGTTAACTGCAGTGCCACAGCATTTAAATTTTTCTGTTCCACGAGCAAGGAACTAAATTTAACTTCAAAACTGCTCATACCCTATTTTCCTCTCTCTTCCAATTTTATATATAATTCTTATTGGGAAATTCTGAATATAAAAATCTCATTTGCCAATGTAATTTCATCTGCATTTTTCAGGATGACTCCCTCTGAATCTATTTTCCTGCCATTGACAAATGTCCCATTGACCGATTCCTTATCCTGTATGGAATATAAACCATCCTCCCATAATATAACTGCATGTATTCTGCTGATTACTTTATTATCCAGTATCGCAAAGTCCACAAGTTCAGGCTTCTTTCCAATAAAAAACTCAGGTTTTGAAATTTCAATGATTTTCCTTGTCCGTTCCTGTTCCAGCTTTGCCTTCTTTGCATTTCTGGAAAAATTATCATTCAGAGGATTCTGTAATTCTGTCCGTTCATCCTCATCTTCACTTTGAAATAGAAGCGTCGTACTTTCCTCGTCAACATGTTCAATCTGAATGTTCTCTTTTATATCGCTTTTTTTCTGTCTGTAATTGTTTTGCTGACCAGTATCTGGTAAATATTCTTTTTCCTGCTTCTTTTCTTTTCTTTCTTCTGAAACTGCTGCCTGTCCTTTTTGTTTCCTGGGGGATTTGTGATCCTTCCAACGAACAATAAGTATATGTAAGAGCTTGACAAATAGTAAAATACAACATACACCTAATATGTAAACGACTTTTCTGGACAATGGCATCTTTTTTTCCAGATTTGCACTGGAATTTTCCAGCAATGATATCTTTTCCTGAATTCCCTCTATGGTTAATTCCGACTCTTTCATTGCGCCCTCCACAGCCTGGATATTCTGCTGCAGGGTTACCAGGGACTCCCCTTTGTAATCGCCGCTTTTCTCCAGCTCCCTGCATTTATCCAACAGCGCCTTCAGATTTTGCAGCGCCAGTTCCTTATCCTTACTCCCGTAAACGATTCCATAATTGTCCAGAATCTCTTTAATCTCATCTACCGCCAGAGAATAATAAGCACGAATTTCCTCATTGGTATAAGCTGCGTTATTTAAACCCACAAAATATCCATCTGTATCCACAAGTGCTCCGCCTGAATTGCCAGGGGTTACCACTCCAGAATGCTGTATACATACTGCGTCCTTTCGCTTTGAGGAAGCATCCTGTATATAACCGGCATGGATTTCAACATCAGCCTCCGAATACTGTACGGCATTGCCTGGTACTTCATCCGGAAATCCCAGTACGTATACAGGATCTCCCGTTTTCAGACTTCCGCTGCTGCCAAGCTTCAATGCATTTTTTTCATTAATAACGCTATCCACACTTAAGATACTATAGTCCTGCGTCTGGCTTTCCGTCATCACAGCAGCCTCTACATCCACATCACCTTTAATCATAACGCGAATGCTGTCCGTCAGTTCCTTTACATCTGTTTCTATTTCTTTTTCTTTGCAGTATGCAGATTTTTCTTTGTTTGAAACATTGACACTATGATAGGTAGTGACTACATAGGTATATCCGCTGCCATTGCTGATCAGGCAGCCACTGGAACGCTTCAGCATATGAAATCTGCCATTTTTATCAGTAAATCCCGCCTTTATTTCTAAAATTCCGCTTTTGGCTTCACTGATTTTATCTACTTCTTTTCCATAAACTTTTATGGAAGCAAAACCCAAAAAACAAAAAAATAAAATCATGGTTAAACAAATAAATTTTTGAAATGACTTATTCATTCTCACTTTAATACCTCCTGCATACCGCGGACGAGTCTGCGGTATTGCTGCAATAGAAAGTATGGAACGCTTTTGTTCCAAACTTCTCCACTCAAAATGCGGATATATCTGCTTTTGTAATGTCAAAAACACATATATCTGCACTTATTTCAGAAAGTGCAGATAAGAGTACGCCTCCCCGTACTCTTACCTGCTGCACTTCAGTATTTACTTTTTTGGATTATTGAATAACATCGGAAGAAAGTGAATTAGCTGCAGTAACACTTGCTTCTTCTGCTCTCTCATATTCTTTTGCCATAGCCTGCAAATCGGTGACATGCTCATTGACCATTCCAATCATTTTGTTAATGTCATCCTGCAGTCCCTGGAATTTTTTATTATAAGCCGTGGCTGCATCTCCGCTCCACACATTTCCTGTTAACCCGTTCACTAAACTTGTCATCTGTGAGGTTAGTGATTTTATGGAATTTCCTGTGCTCTGGAATGATGTCGCTGTGCTGGTTAGTTTACTAGTAGAGACTTTTAATGTACCTGTCATGTTCGTTTCCTCTCTTTCTGTTCTTTCCTCAATGAAATCTTTCTATCGGATTATTTATATGATCGGCTGGAAGCCACACTCAAATTAGCTTTTTCTGCACTATCATACTGTTTCACAATTTCCTGAAGGCTTGCAACGTACTTTTCTATCGCCTGATAGAAATTATTCATCTGCACAACATCCTGCTGAAATACCTTATGGAAAGCATCATTTGCTTCACCATCCCACATGGAATTAAGAGATGCTTCTTCGGTAACCAGACTTTCCACCTTTTGTTTAAAGTCATTGTTAAACTTCATTAATTCAGAAGCCTTTGTATTGAGTGTTGATGTTGTTACTGTAATTGATCTTGCCATATCTTTTCCTCCTTAAACTTTGCTTTGATCTAATATCCGGAACTCTTCTAGTAATTCCTTCTTCTTGCTCTTTCTAAAGCCCGCATTTCTGCTTCATAGGTTTTCTGTGCAATTTCCCGCAATACATCGGAGGTCTTACTCAGATTTTTTGCGATAGAGGATATATCACCCTCAACGATCTGCACCTTCTTCATATAAGCTGCAGCATTATCCCCTTTCCAGTTATAGGATAAATTACTTCTGGTGTTTACCAGATCATTCTCAGCAATTCGTTCCATCTTCCCGGAAAGAGATTCCAGCTTATCCGCCTGCTTGATTGTGTTTTTAAAATCCATCCTTATGGAATATTCTGATTTTGCCATTACGAACTCCTTTGCTAAGAAATAATGTCAGTCGGCAGAACTCTTGACAGCTCATTTGCTTTATTTTCGGCTTCATCATATAAGTTTGCCATATTCAATAAATCTGTCGGATGTTCCTTTAAGCGTTTCAAAATAGTTACTACATCAGACTTTACTTCCTTTAAATAACTCTGATGCATATTACTGGCATCGCCCTCCCAGTAATTCTTTGAATTAGTAATAATCGTTTCGATTTTACTCCAATTGGACTCCAGAGAACTAACTTCATCTGTGATTTCCTTCGCCTTCGCCTTCAGTATCTCTGGAGTAACTCTTAATGTAAATGTAGCTGACATGGTTTCCTCCTACACCTGAATTCCTGTAATCAACTGGGATATCCGGTTCTCACAAGTATCGTACTTACTCTTTGCCGTAGTTTCATATTTATAGATTTTGTCCAGGTTATCCAACAGCGTACTTAAAGCATCCATATCATTTTGAAATACCTGTGCAAATGCCTCGCTGCTTGGACCATCCCACATTTTATCCAGTTGAGAGACACTTTCTATCATTTTCGACATCTCTGACCTCATTTTTGTGATACTATCTGAAACCTGATCAGAATCATTCTTTAGCCGGTTTGTGTTAACCTTTATTTTTTCCATTCCGAATAAACTCACTCCCCTTTCCCTGCTTATAATAAATTAAAAGTATTGAGAAATTAATCGCCGGATATTTCCTAAATCCTTAAGCGAAACAGATTCCTCAAATCTTGGGATATCGCCATCTGAAGCATCCAGTATATCTTCTTCGGTATTTTCATACTGCTTTTTAATGTTGTCCAGGACTCTCTGTAACTTCATCAGCGAATCACATTTACGCTGAAATGCCGTTTCCTGCACTTCCAGTCTGTCTGCAATCTTCCGTATAGCTGTATGCTCAGAATATTTCATACGGATGCGAAGCTCCTGCAGTTCCCGCAAATCTTTTCGTAAGGATTTTTCACTTATCTTCAATGACTCTATTGTGTATTGTAACCTGGAAAAAGAAACTTCTGCCTGCATATATCCTCAACCCTTCTCGCCCGAGTATAACAAATTCGTCTCCGGTAAAGTTATTTTTTCCGTAAACGGCACATTCATCTGCCCAGAATGCACATTTTAAACAAGCATCAATCTGCTTCCATCCATCACACCGCACATATAGAGGGTTTTTTCTTTTTTTAGCATTCTTTTCTGTTCCATAAAATATAAGTTAAAATTTTCAACATGCCCTACTTTTTCACTTCTCATTTTCTTAGCTATCATCTCAGAAATTTCTAAAATGATTTTCTCAATGATTACATTCTCATTCAACATGAAATCATAATGGTCATCTGCTGCCGGTATCCATACATCAACTAAAATCATGACACTCCTCCTGATTCATCCATTGTTGTAAAATTCCTCTCCAACAGGAACCTTCTCTGCAAATGCTTAAATTCTGTTTTTGTAAATACAGCGTATACACAAAATCCTCCTCCTTAACAAAAAGTCTTTCGGTCACTTTTGCAAAATTGCAGTCCACTTTTTCGAATCCGGAATAAAAACCACTTTCCATACAACATTCCAACAACGTTTTTTCACTTTCCAGCACCCCACCGTAAGAAGGGATCTCACCAGCTCTGTCCCATAGATTTTCCGGAAAATAGGATTCCTGGAAAAGCAGATCCAGCCATTCCTTACAACATAGCATCGTCATCCGCAGCATATTCTGTTCTCTCTGGCTTCTCTCCACAAACAGCACCTGATCCTTGTAAATATAATGGCAGCGCATAGGATTCCTGTCACTCCTGGCGTTGATACAGACTTTTGCATAAAGCAATATCTGTATCATAGAATACATGGGTTCCAGAATCACAACTTTATCCTTTTCAAAAGAAATATATTCTTTTTGATATAATCCGGCTAATATTGTATGTATATCAGCTATTTTTCTAATTTGATCATGAGGTTCTGTCTGTGCCAGACCATACCATGATCTCTTACCGCTGCCAGCCAGAAGGACATGCAGCTCTTCATCTTTTATATAATAACTTTCATAAGTTACGTAATCCATCCAAATACTCCTTAATATCTGCCTTATAAGAACGGGACAGGGGGACGGTAATTCTGTTTTCCAGATAAATGATGTTCTGTGAAAGCTTTACCCCCTCAAAATAATTGACATTAAACACAAAACTCCGATGGCATCTCAGAAAATGTTCCGGCAGCAATCTCATTACATTTTCTAAAGAATCATATTTGCTGTATTCTTTGCCTTTTAGACGGATGTAAATCTTCTTTTCTCTGACTTCCAGGTAATAGATCTGCGTAAAAGGTATGGCTATCTTTCCCTCCCTGTTTTCAATCAGTAGGGTATTCTTCTCTCCCCCCTGACTTCGCTTTCTGTAAAACGATGCCACAAATTCCCTTACTACCTGTTTTGCCTGATCTGCTGTGAATGGCCGCAGCAGCAAAGAGCAGGCACGTATCTTCGGTGTCATATATTCCATTGGCGAAATACTGCTGTCAGAGATGAGCATAATATCCAGAAGTTCTCTGGTTAACCGTAGCCGCTCCGCCATATCGATGTCCTGCTCTCTGCAAATCTCCACCATTGCCAAGTCCAGAAAGTGTTCTGACTGTAAAAATTCTTCCGCCTCCCTGTCTCTGAAATAATTCAACACCTCCAGCCGGTCATTTGACTGAGATGCCACCGTTTCCCTTGCCCATCGGATCAACTCTTTCGCTTCTGATATATTTTTATTGTATACAAACATTTCAGCCAAACTGCTTACCTCCTGGCTAAGGGTACCACCACTTTTCTAGTCCCTTTTTCATCTGCTACATCAGGAAGCATGCCAATTCCAGCCTTCTCTGTCTTAGACTGCTCAGCATAGGGTATATATTCAAAGTTGAGAATCGGATTATCCCCTGACTTTCCTCCAAAATGAATTCCTGTCTTATATCCGGCAAATAACTCGTAAATCTGGTACCCCGTAATCATTGAGCGTTTTTCCAGAGACAGCTCACTGATAAAATAAATATGGTGCAGTCTGCCTTTTGCAATAATATTTTCCAGAAATCCCTTCATATCCAACTCAGCGTTATAGACCAGAGGCACAAACCAGCTTAAATCGGTTATAAAGATAAAATAAGGAATCTCCTTACACATAACGTCAAATATTTCATCCTCTTCACAATCATCATTCAGCATGCTATTCTTTACCTGGTTCCGTTCCTTAAACACCGGAAGCAGATCCCGAAAAAATGCAAAGACACTCTGTTCGTCTGAGGCATATGTCACCCGGTCGGAATTTATGTAAGACCGCAGGCTGCCTCCGGGTGCGTCTATAATACAGATCCTGCTCTCTTTTTCTATTGCTGCCTGAAGACAAACCTTCATAAAATTTGTCTTTCCGCTTCTTGCAGCCCCGCAAATCATATAGCAGTACGCCTGGCGAAGAAGAATTCCGTAAACCTCTGCATTTGCTTCATCGTATCCTGCCGGCAGATGTTCCGGCGAAGCAGTCAGCTTTTTAAATCCTTCCAGATCTCTGAACTCAGACCAGATTGGTTTTTCCGGAATTTCCGGTACTCTGCGTGCACAATTTCCTTTCCATGCCGCTTTCATCTGACGGCACATCATACTGATCTTTTCCATTCTCTGATAGTCATTATCTGCCCTTACAGCCAGTGCCGTCTGATATTCCAGAATCTGCTTTCCGTAATATGCAAGCCCTCTGCCCTTGACTCCGCTCTCCGGCAATACTTCAATCTGCATGCTGTACAAAACGTCTCCATATGCAAATTTATCCTGCATAGCCAGACATAAAACGGTATTCAGATTCTCAGCCACACGCATTGTAATTTCGTTCATTCCAAAGCCGCCGCCGGATATAATTAAAAATATACCGTGGCTGATTCCCTCCTTTGCAAGCGTAATCATTTGCTCCTCGTATATCTCTCCTGTTTTCTCTCTGAACGCCGCATAATTGTCAATAAAAATCAAAACAGACGGAAGAATCAGCCCATTTACCTGCACATACTGTTTATAATTTCCGCCGCGAAACAAACTTTTACGCTCTTCTAACATGGACCTTAGCATAGTGAAAAACTTCTGGATCTTATCCAGATCCGACTCATACATCACCCCGCCAAAATGAGGTGATTCTTCAAAAGCAGACATCATTTTACTGCTGAAATCCAGCACATACAGGTTAACCGTCTCCGGGGAATACTTCTGTATAATTGCATAAGCCATCGTCTGCATCATTGTACTCTTCCCGCAGACGATGCTTCCGCAGATTCCAATATGGCCATCCTCCGCAAAATTTACCGTCAGCGCCATCTGATTCTGGTTCGCAGGATCATCCATCTTACCCAGAGCAAAATCCAGGCTCCACTGATCGGTCATCTGCTTCCAGGTTCCCGTATATTCAAAATTGCTTTCTTTCGTATCTGCAAATTCATCCAGATATATCTTATCGCCAAGTACCGGCATCCACAGCTGCTGTTTATGGGTAAATCCATACTCTCTGGCTGCTGCCGCCAGATATTCTTTCACTGCATCCAGCTGGGTCTTTTCCTTCGCCTGGGGAAGCTTTACCCCTTTTTCCGCCGCCAGACTGACAAGATACTCTGAAATTAAGCAATCTGTATTCTGCCCTGCTGCAGCACTGTACAGATTCATAAAGTCCAGCAGCCGTGCCGTATTATATTTGCTTTCTTTATAGTCTATCTGATGCGCCCTTAATACCACATACATGGTATCTAACAGGTTTTGCATATTTTTGGCATGGTCCATACACTCCTTCAGAAGACAATTTGTCTGTTTCAGAGCTTCCTCCAGACATTGTATAAGGCGATCCATCCAGGCGATCTCCACGCCTTTTTTCTGGGAAGCCTTCACCGTGTTTCCGGTCATTTCCACCTTTCCGGTCAGATTTATAATTTTGGCAAGTTCCGTATTTACGCCCGCTGCATTCTCATCATAAACCGCACCGCTGAACCCGGACTGAAACAATTCGTACACCTCATCATTACCCACCTGTAAATAGCAGCGGCCTGCCTGGGTAATATAAGCAGCATCCGGTTTATGCAGCATATCATTACTGTCCTGCTTGTCCTGCACACGCAGACAAAGACGGAACTTGGAGTTGCTCCAGATATTGTCATCTACCGTACCGCTGGGTTTCTGGGTTGCCAATATCAGATGTACGCCCAGGCTTCGCCCAACCTGAGCTACGCTGATCAATTCCTGCATAAAATCCGGTTCCTCTTTTTTCAATTCAGCAAACTCATCTATAATAATAAACAGATGGGGAATCGGATTAGCCGCCTCTCCATTTTTATACAATTTCGTATAGGCATTGATATTGTTGACCCCGTGTTCCGTAAAGACCCTCTGCCGCCTTCTGTTTTCACTCTTAATAGAAATCATGGCACGGTTTACCTGATTCCCGGACAGATTTGAAATTTGTCCGATCATATGGGGCAGCCCCTGGAAGAGATTCGCCATACCCCCACCCTTATAATCAATGATAAAAAAACCAATATCATCCGGGCTGTAATTAACAGCCAGTGACAGCATATACGTCTGCAGCGTTTCACTCTTTCCTGAGCCTGTCGTACCTGCCACCAGCCCGTGGGGACCGTGATACTTTTCATGTACATCCAGATAGCAAGGCACGCCACCCGCCTTTTCTCCCACAATTCCCCGGATATTTTCATAAATTCGGCTCTTTGCCCACAATTCTTTTACAGGCAGTTCCTCCAGTTTTTGAATATGAAACATATCAAAAAAAGTCAGGGCAGAAGGAATCTCTCCTCCTTCCTCCATTTCCAGCACCTGAAGAGTGGACAGATGCCTTGCAAAATATTCCAGTTCAAGATCATTTACCCGGTCAAATACAATCGCCTGCTTTTCTTTCTCACTGGCTGACACTTCATACATCCCCTGAAAAACATCCGTATTTTCTATAATAAAATCGCAGTTATTCGGCAGCTCCTCATATCGTTCCGCCATGAGTATGGCAGTCAGTCCGCATGCCGCCTCTCTTTCGAAGATATATTTTGAAAATAACTCCCCTTCCAATACAGAGATGTCAGAAATAAATACGATGTAATACGGCTTGGGCAGCTCTGTTTTTCGATTATCCGAGCTTTCCTCCAGACGAACCCGGAAGACCTTTGTCAATTCGTAAAATACATCACTTGCCTCTTCTTTATTTGATGCTACAAAGCGGGTTTTCTTATCCTCAGACCAAACGTGGGGAAGCCATTTTGCATAGTCCCATTTACCATAATCAAATGAGGTAGTCTCATCATAGATATAACCCAGTTTGACTTCTGTATAGCAATTATTAGAAGCCAGCTGTGCACTTAGAATTTTAGCAATCTCAATCGCGCCTTTTTTATGTTTGCCCCCAACTACTCCCACCAGATTATGTTTGATCAGGTCCACAGTAACGGGAACCTGATACAATGTCTGAAAATTCTCCTGGACAAATGCAGGTTTTTCTTCCAATTTATCCTTGTATAACTGAAATCGCTTTTTCGGAACATCGATCAGGACCTGAAATGGCAAGTCCCCAATTCCCAGACGATGCTGAAGAAAATCTACATGTGTCCGGTTTCTGCTCCATAAGATCCCTTTCCGCTCATCGTATTTCAGACAATCAGAGGTATCTGGATACATCTCCACCAGGGATTTTTCCGTATGTTCATATTTTTCCTTTATCTCATCCGCCTTCTCTGTCAAATACTGTCCATACGCCTGAAACCGCTGTTCCTCATTTTCTTTCTCAATCTTTTTCTGATAGCGGATATTTACCAGAGACCAGGTAAGCCCGATTACAGCAGAGGATACAGACATGATCAGTCCCGAATACATGTATAAGGATGACTTTCCTCCGGAACTGCCTGACGCATACATCATCATAAAAGAACCAAGCAGCATGGGCAGTGCCATCGTAAGAGCCGGTCCCACTGTCATAAGGAGCGGCTGCTGCTTTGCCTTAGTCAGCTGAGGCGGCGCCTCTATCTCAACCCGCTCAGCATCCAGCTTTTCATAGTTACGCGGTGCCCGGTGGTATAAGGTTTTTCCCACAGAAACCGGCAGTTCCGCAGCGGATACAGCTGCCTTGCTTTCATCTGCCGGATACTCCTTCAATTTCGTTTTGCAGACTTGAACATGGCCCCCTTCTGTGTCAATAGCAAGTAAATCCCCCAAATACACTAAATGAAGTCCGATAATATTAATAAAGGTGCCAAACTCCAGCTCCACCTTATTATCCACACGCTGAGAATTTACATAGATGCCATTAGGACTACTATTGAGAATTTCATATCCCCTGGCTGTTTTTACAATCTTTGCATGGTTTCCTGACACCATACTCTGATAATTGTAAATAATATCATTCTCGGGTTTCTTTCCAATTGTGATTTCATTCACTCCATCTAATTTGAACTTTTTATATACATGAAAACCGGATGCCGTATCCTTCACTATGACAGACATATTCTCCATAAAGTTCGTCTGAAGCCGCAATATATCGCCGTCTCTAAGCTGCTTCCCTTTATAGTTTTCCCTTTGCTGTCCCTGATCCTTTATTCCCGTGAGCAACGAGTCAATCGGACGCGCTGGCGTGTCCATTTGGCAACTGCCGCGAGGGTCAAAAACCATGTTGCTTGCAGCGGGGTTTTTGACTACCTGATAATGTGTATCGGGCTGAATTCTCCAGATTCCATCCAGTATCTCCAAGCGAAGCTGTATATCCTCCTGCAAATGAAAATAATCCCGGTAAAATGTGATTGTATAATCTGCATTATTCAAAGAAGGTAATAAGAATTCTTTAAACGCATCCTTTGTATATATGGACAATACCATACTCATGCATTCTTACCTCCTCTTCTCATTTCTCAGGGAATTTTCCAAAGACACCTCTTGCTGTCTTTTACCATTTTTCACTTGTTCTTTCAAACTGGCCTTTCTCTTCATTGACAACTTCAGATTAACGATCGTCAATATTATAATCACAACTAACTCATAGCTGATTATTGCATAATCGGATAATAACACTTTCCCTATATTCATTTTAATTATTCCTCCCTACAATAAAGATTCCTAATATTTTCTTTTGTACCTTATACCAGTGTGTTTACTATGGCTACATAATAAATCCCTCTTTAATGTATGAATTTTTTTAAGATATTATATACTACGCAGGATGATATCTGGTTGGGTTTGTATTTAATGGTAGGTTTATTGACATGAATAGATTGGTTCAAGACAACCGCTGCTGCTTATGCGAAGCAAGGAGGCACTGTTTCTTTCTATCAGAAGAATCTCGGATCTGCCTGTTTATCAGATATCAGTAGAAAATTAAAATGATTAGAATTTTCTCTGAGTACTAAAAAAACGGAGAGTAGAATAAAAAGAACCGATAACCTATGAAACGTATTCATAGTTATCGGCTCTCCCGAATATTACTTTTTATATTTTTTTTGGAAAACAAAACTTTTTTAATTACTGCTGGTCTGCTTTTTCTACCGCAACATACTTTTTACAAAAGGCGACGGTCATCTGCTCAAAAATTTCTTTTCGATATACTTCTGCTATTTCGCGGTTTGGTATACTTAGATCATATGTTGCAGATAATCCCATCTCTACTTTTTTTGTATCAAGCGGCCTTTCTTCCCTCAGATATCCGGACATCAAAAGCAAAGAATAAAGTGTATCATTCCTATTTTCACTTTCAGAACTGCCGTAAGCAAGCTGCGTCTCTATATATGCCCGAAAGGATTCCCCATTCATAAGAGTTGTCAGGTTCGTTATTATTTCCGGACTGGCTGTTTTAAGGATGTCTTTTAGAATATCATTGCTGCTGGTAGCTGTCCAATAGGTTCCCGGCGTGCAGCCAGAAGCAAAATAATTCATAACAGACCAGGGATTGTATATTTCCGTACCTCCAAATAAATACCCGTCATACCATTTACGAATCTCTAATATTTTATCTGGAACGCCATAATAGTCGGCAATCTCTTTCACTTCATTTTCCGTAAAGCCAAAATAATTGTTAAAGTCTTTATCCAACAAAGTCGCAACTCTGATATTATTAAGCCCGCTAAAGATATCTTCTTGCGCAATACGTAAAATCCCAGTCAATATAGCTCTTTCTAAGTGTATATTATTTTTCATTCCACCGGAGAACAGATTTCTTATAAAAGTGATTACATCTCTTTCAAATCCTTTTGCATGTCCCTGCATAATCGGTGTATCATACTCGTCAATCAAAATGATTGGCTTAACCCCTTCTGCCTGATGCAGATATTCGGTTAGATCGCCTAAAGCATCTTTATAAACTACAGGTCCCGCTGTCTCATCCAATATTTTCTCTACTTGCTTCTTCTGATACGTATTCAAAGATTCAAAATGGCCTAACATTGCATGGCGATTAAACTCTTTTTGTATCAAACGGCAAATGGATTCATATGTTTCTTCCCATGTATCACATTTTGCATCCTTAAAAGTCAAAAAGATAACCGGATATTTCCCTTGGAAACGTGTGTACTTTTCACCACTGTTCCAGATTTTCAAGTTATGAAAATAAACATCATTTCCTGGAATATTTTCAAAAAAAGTGCGTAACATCATTGTATTTAAGGTTTTCCCAAATCTCCTTGGTCTTGTAAAAAGTGTGACTTTTGCCGGTTTATCCAATAATTCTTTTATAAGAAGTGTTTTGTCAACGTAATAATAATTACCATTTACTATTTCTGTAAAATCATCTGTTCCAATATAAATTGCCTTTTCCATCGTTTTCATCTCCTTTCCAGTATCCCCCCAATTCCAGAGATTAATAACACTGCATTTTATATATTATAACAGATTAACAACTTATCGACTATTCCTATTTTACAGATGTCGTTTCATCTTCCCATTCTCACTTCCCAGACAATGAGGGCAGATATCCCTGCATTTATGGCACTTGATTCTCCAGTCTCCCTGCCCTTCCTGCCCAAATGCATATTCCCAACATGTTAATTGTTCCATTTGCGGCTCCCCCAATGCCTTTACTGGACAGGCATTGATACAACGGCTGCAATCTTTACAAAATTCCGTCTCCAGGATGGGATCCTGTTCTAACTCCAACTCTGTCAAAATCACACTCAGCCACACCATATTGCCATATTCCGGCGTAATGAGTAACGTATTTTTCCCGATCACTCCCAGTCCTGCTGCCTGAGCTGCGTGTTTAACAGAGACAATATTCCGAAAACGCATTGTCTTTTCATCAAATTCAGATGGTCCGATAGTTCCCGTTGGTATGGCAATCACTCCCTCCTTTTCCATGTGGGAGCAAAACGCAACTGCCATCTTATCCATGGTATCCGAGATCATATTTCGTACAATCGTATAGGGGATTGTGGTCGTACATGCCAGCGTACCTGCCAAAAAACTTTTTGCAATAACAATAACAGACTTGCAGTCCGGCAAAACATCTGTGGGATGATATCCCTCCGGTGCGTCTGAAAAACGTTCTATCCCGGCAATCCCACACAAATCTGCTCCGCTTTGTAATAAATAACTCTTAATTTCTACATTATGTTTCATGTGAACTCCTCCTAGTGCCGCTCGGCGTAAATACGTCGATATATAGTGCCTGATATCTGTGTCAGGTGTGTGACTGTGCTATGTAGTGGCGTATTTGCAACAGCCGCTACTAGAATAAGATACTACATGGAAGCGACAGCTATATGTCGTAATTCGATAAAAAATTCTGTGCTGTTCGAATTAAATTCTCTCTGTATTCTTGAGGACCAATGACTTTAACACGATTTCCAAAGCTTAACAAAAGTGCCTGCCATAAACGTTCCTTTTGTGGAACATGAAGAAACATGCGGTATTTGCCATCCGGCAATTTTTCGAATTCTTCATCGGGAAAATATTCCTTTAATAAAGCTTTCTCTTCTTCTCTGCATTGCACTTCAATCTCTGAACATGTGCGGTAATATTTCTGTTCTGATTCCTTCATCAGCTTTTCAACCTCATCATGCTGAACGGTACATCTGCCTTGTGAAATCTGCAGTTCAGACATTCTGGCAACTTTACATGTTCGGTAATCCAATTTGTCCAGATCATAAAAAAACAGATACCAGGCATACCATTTGTAATGTACCGCAAGGGGCTGCGCTCTGCGCTCTGATTCAACCCCTTCTGCATTGCGGTAATGGAACCGTATCGTCCGGTTTTGCTTTATTGCATTTTCCAAAAAAATATTGTACTCCTGCACCACAGCATTTTCTCTGGTAACACCAAAATCCCAGAAAACAGGCTGACTGTTATTTTCTCCTGTTATTGTAAGGTATTTCCTAATCAACTCTTCCAGGGTACTATTGGAATAAGATGTATTCAAACTCTTCAGCGCTTTTAAGATCAGCTGCTTATCCGCATCTTTTAACAGATGGTTTTTTAATTTGAACTCTGGTAAAATAGCATAGCCGCCTGTTTGCCCGCTATTGGCAAATACCGGAATCCCAGCCTGAGAAAGTGTAATCATATCCCTCTGGATTGTACGGACCGATACCTGAAAATGAAGTGCCAATTGTCTTGCACTTACCGATTCATTATTCAGCAGGTAGATTGTTATGCTCAGTAAACGATCTATTTTCATAGGCATTTGGTTCTCCTTATCTTTCGTTTTCCCTATTGTACCATATTACAGCTAATTGTGGATTGACAAGATATTGAAAAAGCAGGTCAAATATAGGAAAGAAAATCTTATTCTCTCCAACATTTGCCTGCGTTCACTTTACCTATTACCTTAATCTACCCAATCTATACCTTATCCCACTCCCTCTATATCCTGCTAACCGGCACTGCCTGCTTCGCTCCCATAACCGTATTCGCCCCATAATTAAACTTCGGTGCCAGCGTATCATCCAGCTGATATCCAAAAGCTTTCCCATTATACTTTTCAATCGCATATTGGACGCTGTCAATCGCTACACAGAAGTCTTCTTCCTTTTCATAGGGTTCCGATTGGAAATAAAGCATTTCACAAGGTTCCAGTTCAACCGCATCGCATCCTTTGGGAATAGCTCCTGCGTAATCGTAAGGCACTTCCACTCCTGCTGCAACAGAAGATGTACCCTCTTTCACCAGATTAGCAGGCAACTCCACAATTGCCGCCATATCATATTTCTCAGGAATGCTGTTAAATAACCCCTCCCAGTCACATCCTGCTTCCTGGCAGAATGAAAAATAATCCACAGCTGTTGCAGATCGCATCAGTATGATCTTTCTTTTTGGTCTGGATACCGCTGTAATCATACATAATTTCATTTCTTTACACATATTTTTGTCCTCCTTGTGGTTTATTAACGTAAAATAATTTTGAATGGGATACTGAACAAATAAAGGAATGGGATCCGGTGCATTCCGGTACGAACTGGGTGTAACATGGAAGGCTTCCCAAAATGCCTTCACATATCCCTCATGGGATTGATAGCTGCTGTTCAGGGCAATATCCAGAATCCGCTGGCTGCTATTCAGCAATTCCAGGGAACTTTCTGACAGACGGATCGCCCTGACATACTCTTTGGGCGTCTTTCCGATGAATTCTTTAAATATTCTGTCGCCGTGCCTTTTGGAATATCCGCCGCAGGAATACATTTCTTCAAAAGAAAATGCTTCACTTTCCACGTGATCCCGTATATAATCCTGCATCCTTTGTATGGCATTTACTTTCTCCATGTCCCAATGCTTCATTCCCTTACCTCTTTTCCATTTTATATCTTTTTAGATGTATTTTCTTGAACTAATTGGACAAGATTTTCTCTCCTGCCGCTTTCTTTTCTATTATAGTGCTTTTTCTCCTAAAAGTGTAAAAAACGATCATATTTTTACAAAGAATAACAGCATCCGGAAAGCTATAATTTAATTGAAACCCATAAAAAAACCCCACACAGAAAAGAGGTAAGGTGTATGAAAAGACGTGTTGTTTCACTTGTTTTAACTGTGGTTCTGACGGCAAGTACTTTATTTAATGCAGTCATACCCGCTAATGCGGCACCACAACAGACAAATGCTGAGAACTCGCAGGCAAAGAGGGAGGGAAACCTCAATTATTTCTCCAATCAGGGTAAGTTGAATGCAAATGCATTTGTCCAGCTGCCAATGGGCGCTGTGAATGCAAAAGGCTGGCTTTTAGAGCAGCTGTATCTTCAGAAAAATGGTTTGACGGGAGCAATTAACGATGAATATCCCCTTTACGGACCATCGAATGGCTGGAGAGGCGGAAATGGCGACGGCTGGGAAAAGGGCGCCTATTATTTGAGAGGGCTGATGTCCCTGGCATGGGTTCTGGATGATGAAGAATTAAAAGGCAAATCCATGGAGTGGATTAATTTCATCCTGGACAGCCAGCGTTCCAATGGTTTTATGGGACCGGTTAATGACGGGGATGGCAGTTCCGATGGATGGGACTGGTGGCCACGAATGGTTATTCTCCAGGTGATCCGGGATTATTATGAAGCCACAGCCCTGCAGGGAACACCAGATGAAAGGGTGCTGCCCTTCTTTGACAAATACTTCCGTTATCAGTCAAACCGTTTGCCGCAAAAGCCTTTAAATTCCTGGGCAGCATCCAGAGGTGGTGACAACATCGAAGTCCTTCTGTGGTATTACAACCATGCTTATGATGACCAGAATCCCACAGACAGCGACTGGATCATTGAACTTGCGGAGCTTCTGGCAAGTCAGACGAAATCCCAGGACAGCGGACTGAACTGGAATGATGTATTTACAAAAACAACCGTCCGGGAGCATGTAGTAAATACGACTCAGGCTATGAAAACTCCTGCCGTACTTAGCCAGCTGCCTGGCAGGGAAAATGATAAGGATACCCTCAAAGAAGGTATTTTCAACATGGGACTGGATCATGGACGGGTTGATAAACTGGCTAATTCCGATGAGGGTGCACGTGACAATCTGCCTTACCGGGGAGCTGAATTGTGTTCCATCGTGGAAAGCCTCCTTTCAAATGAAATCTCAATCGCTATCACCGGCGAAAGCTGGCTTGGGGATGACATGGAGAGAATCGCCTACAACTCTCTCCCCGCAGGATATGCACCTGACTATACCGGACACTGCTATTTCCAGGCACAGAATCAGGTCATGGCTACCCACGGCAATCATGAATTTGACTGTGAGCATGGGGACGACAGCGCATTTGGAGCTCCTACCGGTTTTGAATGCTGTTTCCCAAATATGCATATGGGATGGCCGAAATTTGTACAGAACATGTGGATGGCAACAAAGGACAACGGCCTCGCTTTAGTAATGTACGGACCAAATACCGTAACGGCTAAAGTTGCAGACGGTAAAACGGCTGTCTTTGATGAAACCACCGACTATCCGTTCAAAGACACCATCGGACTGGATTATTCCGGAGAGGAAGCCAGTTTTCCATTAAACTTAAGACTGCCTGCATGGTGTGAGAATCCAAGTGTGGAAATCAATGGCAAAGCGGTGGATGTAAGCCAGGCAGATGGATTTGCAGTGATAGACAGAACCTGGAAACCGGGAGATCAGGTGACGGTTACCTTTCCTATGGATGTGCGCACTTCTGTGTGGTATAACAATGCCGCTGCCGTAGAATATGGTCCCCTGATTTTCTCCCAGCGCATCGAAGAAGACTGGCGCATTGCATCGGATGATGCAGCCCGGGAGATTCAGTACGACCCTGTAGGTGAATTTGACCGGAAAGAAGTCTATCCGGCTAGTGACTGGAACTATGGTCTGGTAATTGATCCTGAGAACCCGGCAGACTCCATCCAGATAGAATTTGCGAACGAAGTGGGATTGCAGCCCTTTACCCTTTCCAATGCTCCAATAACGATGAAAGTCACGGGCCAGAAGATTCCACAGTGGAAGCTAAAAGGAAACGTTGTACCGGAACCACCCTATTCACCAGTCGCACCGGATGAAACGCTCCAGGAAGAAATTCAGCTGGTTCCCTATGGATGTACCCGCCTGCATATGACCCAGCTGCCTGTCGTAGGAGAAGCCCCGGAAAACGGCATTACCTCAAAAACTCAGCAGGATTCCAGTTCCTATGTGGAAAATGGGGAAAAGGTTGTAGAATTTGATAACGTTGTGGTTCCAAGTGCAGATGATTACACTTTAAAGATCAGTTACACCGGCTCCGGAACCCTCCGCCTTAATATCAACGGAAAATACGAAGAAGAAATGTCTTTTGACGGAACAGAACCAAAGATTGTGGAAAATCTCAGTTCTATTGTCCCGGGCACTAACCAGTACTTCTACTTCAAACATGAAAATTATAATAATATCCGTTTCTTTGGAAATGACAATGTTGAAATCACCGGTATCGAAGTAGTTCCGGTAAATCCTTTCACACAGCCTGAAATCAAAGAAGCCATCAGCAATAAAAACGGTACCAGCGTGACGTTAAATACCAATATTGACCGTTCCGACGGATTTTACACCGTGAAATATGGAACGGAAAGCGGTAATTATACAAAGACTGCCGAAAACTTCTACAACAAAAAAGCAGTCATTACCGGATTAGAACCTGGTGCAGCTTACTACTTCCAGGTTTCCATGCTGGTAAATGGTGTAGAACAGGTTTCCGAAGAAGTAAAAGCAGAGTCCGCTTCGGAACAGCCGCTCACATTCAAAGACGACTTCAGTGATCCAGCGGTAAGTAAGAATAAATGGACCCTTTACGATCCGAACAATGTAATTAATTTTCAGCCCGGAAAAATGTCCGTGGGTGTCAGCAATAATATCAAAGCCATGACCGGAATGCAGGAATGGACCGACTATGCCGTAGTAGCCGATGTTATTGGAACCGGAAATCCGGACAGGGATTTTGGAATCATTCTCCGTGCAACGAATGTCACGGATGGTTCTGACGGCTATAACGGTTACTATGTAGGCATAAATGCCGTTGCCGGAGGCTTAAATATTGGTTATGCAGACGGCGGATGGAATGGCATTGCCTCTCCGGGAGGGATTGCTTATGAAGAAAATAAAGTATATCAGTTAAAAACAATTATTGCCGGAGAACGGCTGGCTGTATATGTAGACGGCGTTAAGCTGTACGACGAAAATATTTCTGATATGAAGAGCGGTGATAAACCGGTTCCATACTACGCTTCCGGAAGTGCCGGACTTCGCTCCTGGAACCAGTCATTTGATGTGAGCTCTTTTGAGGTTCGTGAAATTACAGCCGAAGAATATGAAGATCTGGGCATTGAAAATAATCTTTTTGAGGATGATTTTACAGACACAGAAGCAAGCCTTGAAAAATGGACTGTTCTGGATCCTAAAAATGCAGTCACCTTTGAAGAAGGACAGATCCGCGTATCAAACAGTGACAACCTGAAGATCATGGCTGGCACTGGTGAGGAAACCTGGGAAGATTATGCAATAGAAACCAAATTAACAGGTCCTGAAAAACCAAACCGTGATTTTGGCGTTATGTTCCGCTGTACCGATGTCACTGGTGAAAATGCAGACAGTTACAAAGGATATTACGTAGGAATCGATGCAATTGGAAATGGATTAAATGTAGGTTATGCCAGCAATGGATGGAATGACATCACAAAAGTACCTGCATTTACCTATGAACCGGGTAAAGTTTACGATCTGAAAATACTGGTAAAAGGGAATATGTTCAAAGTCTTTGTAGACGGTGTACAGGTATATGAACTGGAAGACGATAAGTTCTCTTATGGCTCCGTTGGGCTTCGTTCCTGGAACCAGCCATTTGCAGTCAACTATTTCAAAGTAAGGAATCTGACAAAAGCAGAAACAGACTCCTTCACAAATGAAGCCCCGGATCCGGAACCACCGGTACAGGTAACACCTGATTTCCAGGATGATTTTGAAGATGCACTTGTATCCGCTGAAAAATGGCGCCTTTGCGGTTCCGTGGACAAGATGCATTTTGCAGATGGAAAGCTAACCATGGAATCCAACAATAACGTAAAAGCGGTAGCAGGCGATGAAGCATGGACCGATTACGCTGCAGAAGCTGATGTGATCCTGGATGGCAAAAGCAATCAAAATGCTGGGCTTATGTACCGTGTGACCGGTGCCGGAAATAGCAGCTCCGATAATTATTGCGGCTATTTCTTTGGAATCGGCAATAATGATGACGGAACCGGATACTATATCAGCGGCTATGCAGATAATAAGTGGCACCAGACGGAGCGCAGAAATCTGCCTGCTTTTGAAAACGGCAGGGCATATCGTTTAAAAGCAGTGGCATACCAGGATATGGTGGCACTGTACATAGACGATCAGTTTATCACCAGATTTATAAATACCCGTTATCCAAACGGAATGATTGGGCTGCGTTCATATGACAAACCATTTTCAGCTGATAATATAGTGGTTCGGGAAGTAACCGCAGATGATCTGACCGCCTTCGAAAACTGGACACGCTATATTGATGAAACCTTCGGCGCCCATAAAACAGTTCAGATCAAGTTTCCGAAGTTCAGTCCTACCAAAGAATACAAAATCGTATACGGCACCGAACCTGGCGTTTATACAACGGAAGTTTACGGACTGCTCCACAGCAAAGGCGGTTCCAAATCGGATAAACTAAGCGTCAGCGTACCGGAAAACGACACCGACTATTATTTCAGGGTAATCGCCCTGGACGGAAATGAAGAAATCGCATCATCGGGAGAAACTGTAATCCATACCGGAGAACGTTATGATATCACCCAGGATCTGGATAATCTCACAGAAAGTTTAACCGTTGCCGGAGACATTGACAGAGATTCCTATACACGGGATTCCCTGCTGCGTCTGGATTGGGCAGTTGCCAATGCCAACCGGGTGCTGGACAGCACAAGCAGCAATCTCATTGATGCAAGGCTTGCTAAAAATTGTATCGCTGTAGGCATTAATGAACTCATAGAAACAGAGAAACCGGCTGTAGTATTAGACCGTATCACAGTAAAACCACCCGTTAAAATAGAATATTTTACGGGGGATGAGCCTGACTTAACCGGAATGGAAGTAACGGCTGTATACAGTAATCAAACCGAAAAGAAACTGGCTGCAGCGGATTACCGCATGACCGGATTTGACACCACTGCACCCGGGGAAAAAACAGTTACCATAATTTACCAAGAAGGAGCAATCTCCAAAAAGGGTGAATTTAAAATAACTGTCCGTGAAATTCCGGTTCCTGAAAAACCAGATATCACACTGCTGAGTGCCCTGTATCAGAAAATAGCTGCCATCGGACAGGGAAATTATACCGCCGAAAGCTACCGGAACCTGCAAACTGCACTTACCGCAGCCAACAAAGTACTGCAAAATGAAAATGCTGCACAGGATGAAATTAATCAGGCAGCGGATGACCTGCTCCTTGCATTTACGAAGTTAGAAAAAACGACACCTGTGGTACCGGAAACGGTGGATAAAGGAAAACTGCAGATGATCTATGATACTTTAAAAAACACGAAGTATGACAACTATACAGCAGAAAGCTGGAACAATTTCCAGACAGCACTGGCTGGCGCACAACGTGTTCTCACTGATACGAAAGCCACGAATTCCCAGGTCAGCAGGGCTTTCGATACCCTGTGGAAAACCAGCCGGAGCCTGACCCAGAATCCACCTAAACCGCCGGTAACTCCTTCCTTGAAAAAAGGAGCTGCTTATACTTACAAGGGATTGAAATACAAAGTAACAAACGCTGTGAAGGGAAAAGAAACCGTATCCGTTACCGGAGCGCAGAAAAAGTCTATAACCAGTATCACCATTCCTTCCACCGTTACTTTAAAAGGCGTAAAATGCAAAGTAACTTACATTAAATCCAAAGCCTTTAAAAACTACGGGAAACTAACCAAAGTCACCATTGGCTCCAACATTTCCAATATTGGTTCCCAGGCATTTTATAATGATAGTAAATTGAAGACAATAACCATCCGCTCGAATGTACTGACGAAAGCTGGAAGTAAAATCTTCCGGGGCATCTCGGCAAATGCGAAGATTAAAGTTCCTGAGGCTAAGAGAAATAGTTATAAGAAATTGTTGAAGAATAAAGGTCAGAAGAGTACGGTTAAAATTATTTGGTAGTTGTAGTGCATTAAAAAGGGCTGTCGCACTAACGATTGAAAAATCGTGAAGCGGCAGCCCCTTTTTAACTGTCTATTTTAAACAGCCCCTTTTTATTCCAATGCCGTACACCAGCTCCACCAGCAAAGCGTCTACCGAAGCAGTCCCCTACCAATAAAGCTCCCAATCCTTCGACAATCTCGTCAGCAGCTCCATATAAAAGTAATCCCCCCAGATAACGCATTCATCCACACCTCTTTGTGCACTTTCCGGTATGGGGTTATAAGGGGTAGCTTTCGCATACACACCATGAAGCAGCAATCCATTGGAGTCCCTCACATCGCGGACACTGTAGTCCTTAGCCAGTGACTCTGCAATCTTCTCTGCCAGTTCATGATATCTTTGTGCTTCTTCTTCTGGCAGATACTTTGCCATTTCCAGCATACCGCAAGCCGCGATTGCGGCAGCCGAGGAATCCCTTGGCTCATCCCCTTCCATAAACTCCAGATCCCAATATGGAATCAAATCTTCTGGAAGCCGTTTGATATAAAATTCGGTTACCCTGGAGAACAGGTCGATACAGGATGGATCCTTTGTATAGCCATATCCCAGTGCCATACCATATATTCCCCACGCCTGTCCTCTTGCCCACGCGGAACCGTCCCGGTAGCCCTGATAGGTACAGCCCCGGACAGGGTCACCCGTTTTGGGGTCAAAGAAGAAAGTATGATATGTAGAAGAATCCGGGCGAATCAGATTTGCCATACTGGTTCCCGTATGTGCCAGGGCTATCTTACGGTATTTCTCATCTCCCGTAACATCCGATGCCCAATATAAAAGGGGTACATTTAAAAGGCAGTCAATAATCAGGCGGTAATTTTCTTCAACTCCCATAGGACCCCATGCCTGGATAAACTGTCCTTTTTCCTGAAAGCGTGTCAACAGCTGATCCGCAGCCAGAACAGCTGCCTTCTTCGCTGCTTCACTTCCCGTTAATTTATATCCGGCAACACAGGAAAGCGAATAAAGAAATCCCAGGTCATGGTGATCCACATCAATTTTTCTTTCAATACGGTCTAAAAAGCTGTCTGCCTGTCTTAATGCTTCTAATTTGAAATCTGTATTGCCTGTCCGCTCATACGCCAGCCAATACTCACCAGTACAGAATCCGGTAGTCCAATCTACATTCTTTACCGATGGATAAAAGTTATTCTCACTGCAGGAATGGCGAAAGCAGCCTCTGAAGTTATCCAGATTTGCATGTAGTAAATCACATGCCTTATCTAATGCGTTATTTATTGCGTTATTTACATACTCAGTCATTTATTACCTCCATCCATTATTTACGTCAATGGAATGCATGCATTCCAGGCACGATTCATGGTTTTAAAATCTACATCCGTTCCATCATCCGTAGCTACAAACAGATGCGTTGCTTCTCCATTTTCATCTATGAGCAAAAATGGGCGGTCCATGTTTCCCATCTTCCTCACCTTTCCGTCGTCCCAAAGTATGTCCCTGGTAAATGCCGGGTCTGTCCGGACATTCCATTTGACACCGTCTTCGCTTGCTGCATATACTGCGTCTCCAATATTGCCTGTATATATTCCGTTAAAATCCTTGGCAATCATGGCATACCCCGTATCCGTTCCCCAGATAAAAGGATCTTCCACTTCTCCTCCGTCCTCAAAAAGCGGTTTATCGGTAAGTCTTTCATAAGGTCCCGACCAATGTGGTGCCCAGGCTGCTCCTAATTTCATGCCGCTATACATCTCATTGCCCGATTTATATGTCCCATAAGGCGGTTTTTTCCAGGTTCTGGTCTTATATACCAGCAGGCAGCTGCCATCCGGATTGATACATGGTGCCGGATTAGAAGTGAAGAAATCATCAAAATGTCCGGGACGAACGTCCAACAACGGGTGATCCGAACGTTTCCATGGTCCGAAAATACTCTTTGATGTGGCAATTCCAATCCGTTTATTACTGCGTGAGCAAATCCACTGATAACTTTCGAAATTCAGGCTTCCATCCTGCGGTATATCCGGATATGGATATGTAGATCCCATATAAAAAAGTACATAGGTATCACCATGCTTTTGGATTACCGGATTGTGCGTAATACGTCCATCCCAGTATCCGGCTGACCTGGAGGGTAACACTACCTCTTCGAAGATGTATGGACCCTCCGGAGTCCTGGATACAGCCCTGCCAATCTCACTGTCGATTCCCCATCCCGGATGAAACTGATAAGTCTTTTTCCACCTGGAGGCAAACATATGATAATTTCCATCTTCGCCTTTTATAACGCTTCCGCACCAGACCCAGTAATCCGCCATGGAGAATCCGCCATCCACCGGTGCCGGCTTAAAAAATTTATGTAATTGACATTCGTCTCGTTTCATATTTATATCCTTTTCACTCTTTATTTTATTGTGTCTGATTACCCTTTTAATCCGCTTGTGGCAATCCCTTCCACGAAGTAACGCTGGCAGAATACATACAGGATTACAATGGGAATCAGGCTGACCACGCTTGCCGCCATAATAAGCTGGTATTCCGTAGAATATTGACCTACAAACATACGAATTCCAAGTGGTATGGTTTTATTGGCTTCACTGCTGAAATAAATCATGGGACCCATAAAATCATTCCAAACAGTTACGAAAGTAAATATAGTCAGTGTCGCCATAGCCGGTTTCGCCAGGGGAACTACAATCCGGCCAAAGGTTCCATACTCCGACAGACCATCAATCCGTGCTGCCTCTAATAGCTCATCCGGTATTCCCTGGAAAAACTGTTTTAGCAGGAATACACCAAACGCTGCAAAACTTTGAAGCAGAATATATCCCATATGGGTATCTACCAGACCCATTTTTTGCAGCATCACATACTGGGGAAGCATAAAAATCTGCCATGGAATCGCAATAGTTGCCACATAACACAGAAATAATGTATCCCGGCCTTTGAATTTACACTTCGTAAATCCATATGCTGCAAAGGCACAGGTTGCCAGCTGAATAATCGTTACAATCACTGTCAATTTTGTACTGTTGAAGATAAACAGGGCAAAGTCTATTTTCTGCCATATTTTAATGTAATTTCCCCATTGAAATACATCCGGAATCCATTGTATAGGACTGGTAAATACTTCGTTAGATGTTTTCAGGGATGCTGACAACATCCATATTAACGGCAGCAGCGTCACTACTACAATGATACTAAGCCCTGCATACATCAGGATACGCACTGCCGGATTTCTCTTTTCTACCATTTTCTCTTACTCCTTTACATATAATCAGAAAACTTTTTCTCCATCCGGAACATCACTACCGTAATCGTTCCGACTATGAGAAACAGAATCATAGATGCAGCACTGGCCATTCCAAATCGCATATAAGAGAAAGACTGGTCATAAATATATGTACTAAGCAAGGTAGTCGCAGTTCCCGGTCCCCCCTCAGTAAGTACAAAAATCAAGTCAAACGTCTTGAAGCTGTTAATCGTAAGCATCATAAATACAAAGAAATGATTTGGTGTCAGCATTGGAAATGTAATTCCTTTAAAGATCTGCCACTTAGATGCTCCGTCAATCTTCGCCGCTTCATATACTGAGGAAGGAATGCCCTGAAGCGCAGCCAGATAAATAATCATAAAATATCCCATATTTCGCCAGATACTAACGATAATAACTCCTGTCAAAGCCCAGTCCGTTGAAGAAAACCATCCCGGAAGATGCTGTTCTGCAAAACCGATTGCTTCCAGCGCCACGTTTACAGGACCTCCGTCTTTCATAAACATAGCTTTCCATACTGCTCCGATCGCTACAACAGAAGCCACATAAGGGAAAAATATAGCACTCCTGAAAAAGGTAGTTCCCTTTAATTTCTGATTTACTAAAATAGCAAGTCCTAACGCTGCTGCCATACTGAGTATTACTGTAAAAAAGCTGTATTGCAGCGTCTGTGTCAGGGATGCTTTGAACACCCGGTCACCGAAAATAGCAAAAAAGTTATCGAAACCTGCAAATTTCATTTCTGTAAACCCATCCCACTCCATAAAACTGAGAACAAATGAAAATACTACCGGGATTAATACAAAAACTGCAAAACCAATAAAGTTCGGTAGAATAAAAGACATACCAATCAGGGTATTCCGTGTTCCCAGAGACATTTTTCTACGGCTCTTATCCTTTTCTCTCTTAATACTCAAACCTCAATTCCTCCTTAAAACAACGGTGCAGGCACTTTCATACCATTCCGTAATATTATCATCTGTCTGAATCAACTACGCTCATTTCTGGATTTCTGCACTCCGTTCAGCCATTTCAGCCAAACCTTCATCAATACTTACTTCTCCTAACATAATCAGGCCATGCACCTCTGTCAGCACAGAATCTACTTCCGTTACGTTTTCCCCAATCGGCCTGTCTGCTGCAATATTCTTAACCTTGAATGCTTCTGCAAGACCTTCCGGCATTCCATCCAAAGATGCAATTTCCGTTAAAACGCTGTCATTAAGCCGAGCCGGAACAGCGCCGACTTTTGCATATTCACCAGCACATTCATCACTGCTTAAAAAGTTAACAAATTCCCAGGCAGCATCCTGCTTCTTGGAGGTAGGATTGATAACCAGCGGCGTACTTGCTCCAACGGTATATCCTGCTTCTACATTTTCCGGATGAGGCATTGTCGCTACTCCCCAATTTGTCACCTCTGTGTCTCCTGCTTTAATTGCGGCTGTTAAGGTAGTGACATACCATGTTCCCATTGGCATCATCGCCACATTACCTGCCTGGAAAGCACTGGAATAATGGATATTAGCGCTCTGCAGGGAACCAAAGTCCTGTATAATTCCATCATCCTGCATACCGACTGCCATTTCATAGTAAGGTTTGAAGAAATCATAGCCGGTACTGTAGTCAAGTGTATCATGCTCCCCGTCCTGAATCCCTAAATTTTGTACCTGAGTCTGCCATGTGTGGATATAAGCGCCGTACACATCCTCACTTGCCACTTCTCTGGCTGTCTTTTCAAATTCTGCCCAGGTCATATCATTCGTCGGATACGCAACCCCTGCCGCATCAAATAAATCCTTATTGTAATACAATACATAATAGTCGGTACGTACCGGCATCGCGTATTGTTTTCCTTCAATATTAAAAGGCTGGTCTGTACCGTTAAATCCAGTCATGTCCACATTATCTTTTGCGATTCTGTCCGTCAAATCAAGCATTTGGCCCTTTTTGTACAAGTCATAAGTATTCGGAGCATCTTTAATGAAGTACGCATCTAATTCGCTTCCTCCATTTAACATTACATTTAATTTTGTATTATAGTCAGTAGACGGAATATCAATAACTTCTACCTTAATATCGGGATGTTTTGCTTCAAATGCCGCAATCGCATTGGAAGTACTGTCATTAGAGGTATAATCCCATGTTGCCATCTTAATACTTGTCACCTCACCGGAACCTGCTGCTTCTCCCGGGGTTTCTCCTGACGTATCTCCTGCTGTTTCTCCTGAATTACCATCCATATTACCTTCCGCATTACCTCCCGCACTATCTCCTGCCGCTTCCGTTCCTTCCGAAGCCGCTTTGCTGGCTGTCTCCTTAGAAGTCTCTGTCCCTCCGCATCCGCTTAATAATGTCCCGCAAATACTAATCCCCATAATTATTGCTGCTAATCGTTTCATACTTTCCTTCTCCTTTTCATGTATTTCTTACTTTTTCTGTTGGCTTTTCTTTCTGTCGTTATTATATCAATTTGCATAACCAAAAGTAAACTCAGCATATTTTTTAGTTCTAATACTATTTTACATTTTGTGATTTTCTTCTATTACTTTTTTACGATCTAATACTTTTTTTCGAATTTCTTTCACGAATTGAAACGGATAATCTTTTATGATATAATTCGAATTATAAAAAAATAAACGTATGTTTCTACGGAGGCTTTATGAAAATTTACAAAATACAATTCAAAATTTTTATATCTACCGTTTTATGTGTTATGCTGGTAAGTCTTTTAGGAACAATGTATCTATTCCAATATATTAATAATCTGATCTATGAAAAGTCTCGTCATATTGATGAGATTTATTTAAATACCGTTTCTGAGCAGATAAATTCCTATCTGGATAATTCCATCGAGTTAGGTATGCGCTGCGCCAACGATACTTCCATAATCCGTGCTCTGAATACCTCCTCCCCTGATAACAGTCGTTCGAAAGTACATTCTATTAATGCCCAAAAGCAGCTGAACGCCTATTTGGATAGTTTTATCGCCTATGCTTATGTGGACAAGCTGATTGCTTTTAACACAGACGGTACCATTGTACAATCGATCAGCGCCCGTGAATTCGGTTCTCCAAACGATTATGATGAGTTGATTAATACGAAAATAGCCGGCATACGCAATTTGAAACCGGATCAGTTAAGCCCTTATACCATTCGTCTGGATACTTCCATAACCAAACACAACAGGACGGCTCTCACCTTGCTCTGCCCGGTCTACGGGAAAAGTAATCAGTCCGTATACGGATATATCTATATCGAAATAGGCCTTAGCTTGTTTTCTGACCTGCTAACGCCTTATGCACAGGTAAATAATCTGTTTCTGATTGATGATGAAGGCAAGTCGCTGACACAGCGTCCAAATATTTTACCTGCTGATATCTCTCTATCCTCCATCGGAAATGGCATCCATAAATTCGGTGAAAATTCATACGAGTTTTCCGGTAATAAATTTCCTGGAATCGGAATGACGTTGTACAGCTGTACCCCTTTTCCGGTAATGGGAAATGACAGGAGCCATCTAATCTATATTATTGTCCTGGTATTATTGATGGCACTATTGGTTGGCGCAGTGCTTGCATTCCTTTCCTCGTACATCCTCTCTCTGCCTATTCAGCGGCTGAATCAGCGGCTATGCAAAATCACTCAGGGAGATTTTTCATTTGACGCCGAAATCGAACGACCACATGATGAAATAGGCGCCATTGGACACACGGTAAATGAAATGTCCAGCAGCTTTATCAATCTATTGCGCAATACCCAGGAGATGTACAAGCAGCAAAAAAATATTGAAATTGCCCTGCTGCAAAGCCAGGTTAATCCCCACTTTTTATATAATACACTGGATTCCATTTATTGGATGGCAGTCATACAAAAGAATACCGGCATTCAGCAAATGACCCGCAGCTTAAGCAATTTATTAAAAAATCTGGCCAAAGGAACCGAAGATCACATTCTCTTGCAAGAAGAATTATCCCTGCTAAATGATTATATTTCTATCCAGGCAATTCGCTATATGGATGCATTTGAGATGAAAGATATGATTCCCCAGGACTTATATCATCACCGAATTTTAAAATTTACGCTGCAGCCGTTAATCGAAAATGCCATATTTCATGGAATTGAACCCAAAGGGATCTGTGGAACGATCATTTTAAAAGGATATACCCAGGATGGTTTCTTATATATTGAAATTGAAGACGATGGAATGGGCATTCCTCCTGACAAGCTGAAAACTTTATTAGATACACCAAATCCGGTAAAAAATAAGGCTTCTCTAAATAGTATTGGTATCTATAATGTCAACAAACGGCTTCAGCTGATCTATGGAAACGATTGCGGTCTCCACTACGAAAGTGAACCCGGACATTATACAAAGGTAACGATTAAAATCCCCTTAGAAGATTAATTCAAGCATAAAATACGTAAAGAAGGTGAATTTGTATGTACAGTGTACTCTTAGTAGATGATGAACCACTTATCCTGTCTGGAATTAAATCCCTTTTAAACTGGGAAGAAAACGACTGTAAGATCATAGATACCGCCCGTAACGGTCAGGAGGCTTGTGATAAAATTCGCGCGTTAGAACCAAATATTGTTTTTTGTGATATCAATATGCCCGCTATGTCCGGTATTGACCTCCTTCAAATAATATCCGGAGATTATCCTTCTATTGTCTTTGTAATGTTAACAAATCTGCAGGACTTTGACCTGGTCAAAAATGCTCTGCATTATCGTGCCGTAGACTATTTGGTAAAAAGCCAATTGGAGCCGGAAGTACTGGAACATTCCCTTGCTAACGCGAAAAAAGAATGGGATAACCGAAATCTTTTAAACAATGCAGACTATTTAAAAAACCAGGGTAAAGTAATCCACGAACTGTTATGGAAAGAGATTTTTTTAAGACCCACGCCCCAGGCACTCAGTAATGCTCCCCTGAGTGATAATGGACAACATTTTGATTTGGATTCTTATACTGCTATTTATCTGATCATGGATTATAGCTTACAGGATCATACTGAGGACCATAGTGAATTATTTACCTGGGAAAAAGACCTGGTCAATGCAATGGCACAAAAGCATTTTTCATCCTTTTCCTTATTTGAGCCGGATCATTCCTGTGACAGTCTTGTATTACTCTGTTCGTCTCCCGGGGAACCAGGGGCATTTAAACAATTAATGGAACAGTTTTATCAAAAACTATGCTCTTCCTCAGCTAAAATCACCCAGGTTTCTATTTGCATGATGGCAGCAGAATGTTTTCATGGCTTAAAGGCTATGGCAGACTGCCGCGCACAGCTGTTTGACATGGTAGACCATTTTTACAACACCGGACAGCCATTTTTATTGGGCAGCAATATTACACCCATTACCTACATGTCTCTTGGGCTAACCGGTATATCCACGCATTTACTGGAAGCTCTGCGTGAGAAGAATGCTGTAAGATGCAAATCCCTGCTGGATAAAGCGGCTTCCCGTATTCAGAATATTAATCATGAACGCAGCAATGCGATCTGGCTATGCAGTGAACTGTATACAACAGTGGCTGAGATATTCCATGACAGTATTCCTGATTCCAGGCTAAGCTCTTATTTTTCTCAGTCAGAAAATATGCTTGTCCAAATAGAACATATGCATACACGTTCTCAGATTTTGGGCTGGCTTGAACATCTGAACCAATGTACCGTTTCCGCAATAGAACAGGCAAATGCTGATCGGTGCAGTTTTGTGGAATCCGCCAAACAATTCGTAGAAGATCATATTGAGGAGCGTATCAGCCTATCCGATGCTGCCGATTATGTGAATATCTCTCCAGCCTATCTGTCTTCCATTTTCAAAAAAAGATACGGAGAGAGTTTTATTGATTACGTCAATAAATGTAAGATGGAATACGCCTGCAAATTGATTAAAGAAAGGAAATATCTAATATACGAGATTTCTTATCGGCTGGGCTTTAATAATGCCTATTATTTTACGAAAACCTTTAAACGTTATACGGGTCTGACACCTATGGAATATCAGAATGCTTTGAAAAATGATGATGTCAGATAGCCATTGTTATACCCCTGCATACCTCAGACAAGTCTGCGGTATTGCACCAATAGAAAGTTTGAAACGCTTTTTGTATCAAACTTATATACGCTCCTGAAAATAGAAAAAGCGTGCTGAAATCTTCCTGGAATGGAGATTTCAGCATGCTTTTACTTCTGTAAGCTTTACTCTTTTTCTGTTCATTTTTTAGTAATTTCCAGTTAATCTTCAGGCTAATTGAAGACAAATTGCAAAAACAACTCTTTACATTAGTCTTGTTATATATTATAATAGTCCTAAATAATACTATTATTTTATTTACTCATTAACATACCAACCAAATTTACTTATCCCCAGAAAGGAATCCACCATTTATGAATCAAAGAAAATTCGCCTGTGATTTTTACTCCGTCTGGGCTCAGGGTACCGCATTATATGTGAAATGGTCCGCAGACCATGGTATCAGCTATCCGGAACTCTCTGTCCTGTATGCCCTTCTGGAAAAGGGACCCGTCACGCAAAAAACAATCAGTGCATTATATGGCCTTCCAAAACAAACGGTCAATAATTGTATCCGCTGCATGCAAAAACAAGGCTATATCCAATTGGAAACAGGTCAGCATGATAAGCGTGAAAAACTTGTGGTTTTGACAGAAGAGGGCGATAAGTATGCCCAAAGCACCTTAGCACCTCTCTTCAAAATAGAAGAATACGTATGCAGAAATATAGATCCGGAAAAATTTCTTCAGGCAATCGAAACCAGAGATTTATTCAACACCCTGTTTGAAAAAGAAATGGAACGAAGTTTATCACAATTTAAAGACACACCCTAAGGAGGTCCTCTTACTATGAAACATTTCTGTACTTGTCCCGTGTCTCAATGCCCCCGTCATCCTTCCAACCACGATAAAGGATGCGACCCTTGTATCAAAGATAACTTAGCTAAAAACAAAATGCCCGCATGTATGTTTAAAGCAGTAAACGATGACGTCAGCGAGGTAAAAGATTTTTCCATAAAAGGGTTTGTAGAATTTTATTTGAAAAAAAATAAATAAATATCTTAGCCTACTCCCTCGCCGCTTCCGCCATTGCCAGAACATTTTCAGGCGGAACATTTCCCAACAGTTCCTCATGGCTGGGAGAGACCACCAGACCGGGACCCAAAATATCTTTCACACGGTGCACCTCATCCTTAATCTGCTGTGGAGTTGCGTTTACAAAAAAAGACTGTGCATCAATTCCGCCCACAAATGCCAGATCATTTTTATATTGCTGTAATTCGATAGCGCTCATGCCATATGCCTGTGCCTGAAGGGGATGCAGAATATCTACCCCTGCATCGATCAGATCCGGTATAATCTGATAAATGGATCCGCAGGAATGTACCATTACCTTTTTTCCATGCTTCTTTCCCACATCAATCAGCCTCTTCAGAGACGGCATCACAAATTTGCGGAAAAGTTCCGGTGAAATCATGAGATTCCTCTGGGTTCCAAAATCATTTCCAATAAACATAACATCCGAGCGGTGCCCCGTCTCTTTCAGCATTTTATCGTTGGCTGCCACATAGTAATCCACAATGTGTTCCGTAGCAGCTTCCACCACTTCCGGATCTGTATACATTTTCACAAAATAGTTTTCCATACCGAAGAAATTACATAAGTCCTGGAAAAATCCACTCCATATCCCACCCAGGATCATTTTATCCTGATGTTGGTCCATGTGGGCAATCACCTCTGAAAAATCAAAATTACTTACATCGGGCCAGGGGTACGCATCAATCTCACTAATCTCCTCACATTCTGCAAAGCATCCGGGACAGCTTAAAGAAATCCCTCTCTCCATGTTCCAAAAATAATCAAAGGCTGGTTTCCCGTCCGGAGCATGGTAGCAGTTTACTCCTCCAATCCAGCGGATATCATCATTTAAATAGTTAAAAACAGCTTCCCGGGTGGGCTGTATCTTCCAGGCATCTGCAAGCAGCGGAATAATTTCATCACTTGGATGCCCGGTCCACATTGCCCCCTTCGGTACTTCTTTTCTATCAAAAACTCTCATTACTTTTTCTCTAGCATTCATAATGTGCCTCCATATTATTATAATCATCAACTACGCAGTAAACCAAACTACAATCCAAATCGCTCATTTTCCACTGCCGCACAAAGCGCATGGTATACCGGAAGATGCAGTTCCTGGATTCGGTAGGTTTCCTTTTCCGGTACCGCAATTGTTATATCACAAAGTTCTCCCAGCGTACCTCCCCCTGCTCCCGTAACGCCAATGGTATTCATACCAAGCACCTTTGCCACTTTCACAGCATTTATTACATTCCGGGAGTTTCCGGAAGTTGTGATTCCTATCAGCACATCCCCAGGTTTCCCGTAACCCAGTACCTGCTGGGCAAAAACGGTATCCGGGGACACATCATTGTTAAAAGCGGTCATCAACGCCGATTGGGATGTTAATGAAATTGCGGGAAGTGCTTCCTGTAAATAATCCGCCAGGTGCTCTCCCTGAAATTCCAGTTCCATTTTTTCTTTCAATTTGTCTGGTAACGGCCGTTTCAGCCGGAATCCCTTCATAAGTTCCCCAACAATATGCTCTGAATCAGCTGCACTGCCGCCATTTCCGCAGACCAGCACCTTATTTCCCCTTCGGTAACTTTCCGATAAAATAGAAAAAGCAGTTTCAATTTCTCCTGCAAATCCTTTTAACGCCGGAAAATTTGTGTAAAGGCAATTAAAAATATCTTTTGTTCTCTCCTTCATTCGCCCCTCCTTATTTTGTGCCTGCTCCTGTCACGAATTTAACCAGTCCCCAACGCCGTAGTCAATGCCGCCATATCCCCAATCGATTCAGCCAGCTTTGCAGGAAGAAGTTTGCAACTTTCAGCCGATGCCGGGAGACATTCTCTTTTCACCGCTCTGGTTACAGACGGCATAAGCAAATCATAGTTTCTGGCAAATATACTACCCCCTATGACTGCCTGGGGATTTAAGATATCAATTAAAATAGCAATACCTCTTCCCAGGTATTCTCCTGCCGTATCGCAGACCTCCCTGCACAGTTCATCTCCTTCTTTGGCAAGGTCAAATACATTTTTTGCCGTAATCCCAAGCTTCATCAGCGGATGTTTTTTCCCCCTCTGGATAAGCTCTATCACCTTTAATTCCGCCAGATGGGCAATTCCGCCGCCGCTTCCAAAACCCTCAAACGCACCGCACTTTCCAAATCCTACCGGTCCGAATTCCGACAGTCTCACATGCCCCACCTCACCTGCCAGATCCTTGCATCCTGCATATAATTGTCCATTTAATATCAGCCCGGCACCAAGACCCGTACCGCAAGTCAGAAAAACCATATCCGATAACCCCTGCCCCGCGCCGTATTTCCATTCTGCCAATGCCCCGGCATTTGCATCGTTCTGCAGATACACCGGTAAGCCAAATCTGTTATTCAGATACGCTGTAATCTCCACCTGATCCCATCCCGGCAGATTCGGCGGTGATAGGATGCATCCTTTTCTGGTGTCAAGAGGTCCTCCGCAGCTGATGCCTATACCACTGTAATCCTGCAAATGATTCCCTGCAATTTTATCTATCAGTGCTTCTATTTTCTCCAGTGCGCAGTCAGGTCCCGGATAATGTTTTGTCTCAAAAACTTCTTTCTCTATGATTTTCATCTGTTCCTTACCGGCTTCCCCGACGAGAACTGCACATTTCGTACCTCCGATATCAATACCCAGTAATTTTTTCATATTCTGCTTCCTTCTGATCCAGATAAGGCTCTTTCCAGTTCTATTTTTTCTTCTGCGTCCATGGACTTCAAGTTGTTTAAAGAGTAATGCAATCCTATTTTTGCCCACTTTCCGGCACCGGTACTGTGATAAGGCATAATTTCTGCTTTGCGGATACAGTCAAATTTTTGCAGAAGCTCCTGCACTTTCTTCAAATGCGCCTCGTCATCATTCACTCCCGGTATGATCGGACATCTGAGTATGACATCCTTTTTTCCTTCATTCAGCAGCTCTAACGTCCGGTAAACGTCTTCATTTCCTCTTCCGGTATACTCTATATGCTTATTGCAATCCGAGAGCTTAAAATCCAGCAGAAACAAATTCGTATATTTCATGATCTCAAATAAAGAAGCTTCTGCACCGATACCATTTGTTTCAATTGCCGTGGAAATGCCAAGGTCCTTACAGCCTTTCAGTAATGCAGGCAGAAATTCCTTCCAAATAGCAGGTTCCCCGCCGGAAAATGTAACACCGCCCCCGCTTTCGTCATAATACTTTTTATCTCTGGCTGCTATTTCCAGGATTTCGTCACAGTCCATCCATTTTCCAATCCGGGTAACTGCTTCTGTTGTACAGGACCGAAGACATGCTCCGCACAAGGTACATTTTAGAAAATCAACCTCATGCTTCATTCCTTGAAAACTATGTACATGCTTCATTTCTTGAAATTTATGTACATGCTTCATTCTTTCAAATTTATGTACATGCTGCGGGCATACCGCTTCACATTTCCGGCATCCGCTGCATTTGGAATCATCATAGGCAAGCTGGGGTTCCCGGATAAATGACTCCGGATTGTGGCACCAGCTGCACCTGAGATTGCATCCTTTCAGAAATACAGTCGTTCTGATCCCGGGACCATCATCGACACAACATCTCTGAATATCAAAAATGCACCCTTTACTATTTGATTTAATATAATGTTCTTGCAATGATTTCCCGCTGCTCCTCTTCCTGCAATTCTACAAATCTGGCACTGAAACCGCCTACCCTGACCAGCAGATTTTTGTACTTCTCCGGTTGCTGCATCGCATGCTCCAGATCTTCACGTCCAATTACACTGATCATAGCCTGGGTACCTCCCGACTGAAAATAAACGTTTAGCATAGCACGCACCTTGTCTCCATATTCTGAAAACATCTGTTTCGAGAATTTCATATTCTGGACACATCCCGCATGTATAGAGGGATCTAGCTTTGCCAGTGAATTCAGCATGGCGGTAAGTCCATTTTTATCATTTCCATTGAACGGACTATTAGCATTTGCCATAAACGTATGCGCCAGGCGCCCGTCCGGGGATGCTGCAGTATGTTTGCCCAGTACAGAGTTGGCATTGTTGTTAATCGTGACCGTCAGGTAACGGTGAAGGTCCGTATACCTCTCCCCGGCTTTTGCGGTCTCTGTACAAATGTGCTGGTGTACCATCTGCGCCATGGCATCTGCCTGATCGTGATCATTTCCATACTTGGGGGCATCCAGTAATTCACGCCTTACTTCTTCATAACCGGCAAAATTACTCTTTAATGCCTTAAGCAGCGTCCCCGGCTCTATGGATTGTTCCTCGTAAACCAGCTGTTTTATTGCCGTCAGACTGTCAGCCGTATTTATGTTTCCGTAGGCTTCCAGTGTTCCTCCCAGGTACCGCACTCCTCCATCCAGCAGCGCCCGTCCCCTTTCCAGACAGTCATCATAAAGCAGGCTGAAATAAAGAAAGGCACATTCCCTGTTGGCTATTTTATATTCTGTTTCTTCCTGTATGGCGAGATATTTCAGAAAATACTCACACTGCTTCTTATAAACATTTACCAGTTCATCAAAAGTCTGAAAATCCTCTATGCCGCCCCATTCCGGCGCCAACTGCTCTCCTGTATGGATATCATGTCCATTGTTTAAAGTCACTTCCAGTACTTTAAGCAAGTTAATCAGTCCACTGGGTGTTCCGATGCTCTGGTGGGCAATCACATATTCCCCGCATCCATAAGGACAGTAATCCTGTGCAGTGAGAAGGTCCACGCCAAAAGCTTTCTGCACAGCAGGAATATTAACTTCATCGTTATAGAGCATAGGGAACGTAGCACCTTTCCCTATGGCATCAAAAGCTTTTTTCAGAATCCACTCCGGTGTTTCATTGGAAAAACGCAGTGTCAGCTGTGGTACTACGTCCATTCTCTCCATGGTAGCCTGAATTGCAAGTCCGCAAAAACGGTCTGCTGCCCCCACGTCCTTCCTTCCCCTTCCACCAATCACCACCCGGGTGTCATAAGGTTTGTTCCTGACAGAAAGGGCTTTCCACATTCCCTTTAAAAGTTCCAGCGCCCTTTCTTGCGTAATCCTGCCGCTGTCCACATCTGCTGTGTAATAGGACACCAGATAGGTATCCATTCTGCCCAGGTTCATGCTGCCGGACTGAAGCCAGTACAGGATCACCAGCTGAATGGCTTCCAGAAAGCTCTCCGGCTTACTTTTACTGATATGAAGCAACGCCTCTGCCAGCTCTTGCAGATGACCGGCACGCTCGCCATCGATTGGTTCTTCCAGCATCTTCAGCACCATCTGCCGGTAATACAGGCAGGTATTCTGCAATGCTTCCAGGGCAATTTCCATTCCTTTATAGAAAGCCGCTGCCTTTTCATCACAGCCTTTCCCTTTATACGCAAGCATACAGCACAATTCTTCAATTCCATGATCTAACAGATACTCATAATTTAGCTGAGTTCCGGAAATCCGGTAAAGTGCATATGCCGCCGCTCTCTCATAGGGATAAAATTTATCCGGGATTGCTTTGTTCAGCTCTCTGCTGTATGCTTTTTTAATCTTAATATTGGTATGGTTATCTTCCCAGAATCTCTGCATCTCTTCCATCATCATTTTCTGATCTGCAGAAATATCCTCATCCATTATTTTCTGAAAATGGTATTCATCAAAGTAATACCCCAGCTGCTGGCATTCCTCCTGGGGATTAAACCCAACAGGTACAGCCCCCAGCCTTCCGGCAAACAGATCTTCATCCGTCATCTTACCCATCACTGCAGGGAACTGTACCTTCAGACACATAGCTTCCCGGATTGCCGCCGGCGCAGTTTCATACTGCCGATATGTATCCGTAAATTCTTTCATTACACGAATTTTTTCACTGGTAGAAAGCATACTTTCATTCATAATTGTAAACATAACTGCCTCCTGTTCCGGTATCGTAAATCTATCCCTTTACATCATCTTCAAATGATATTTTAAATGTCTTAATTTCATATGGGGTCATCTCACAGGAAAAGCCATTGCCTTCCGTCCCGATTATTGCCAGCTCCGCTTCCATCAGATCGCACTCCGCCACTCTGACCGGAACTTTCCCCAGGGTAAAGCTCACTCTTCCACGGTATTGCATACATTCGTAAGCCCGTAATATCCAGCCGCTTCCGTCTTCCGCCCGTTTTATAGTTTCCAATACTACATTTTTACTGTCTGTCTCTGCAAATGAAAAACGCTCTGGAAGATATCCGTCTCTGTTTTTACTTTTTCTGCGCGGATAAAACGGATAATTAAATTCATAAGCCCTCCGGTCAGCTCCGACTTCTTTCCATGATGATCCATGGGGCAGAAGACTATAGGAAAACAAATGCTCACCCTGATCTGCATTTTCATCCGGATAAGAGGATGTTTTGATTAAAGTCAGCCGCATTTTGCTGTCTTTAATATCCCAGCCATATTTGCAGTCATTCATCAGAGTCACTCCATAGTTTCCCTCGGACAAATCTGCCCATTTATGTGCACAGACCTCAAACTGGGCATAATCCCAACTGGTATTAGAGTGGGTCGGTCTTAACAGATTCCCAAACTGGATATCATAAGCTGCATAATTAGAACGAACCTCCAGTTCAAATCCTGTTTTCAGTAGAGCATGTTTCTCATGCCAGTCGCACCGGGTATCAAAGCGAATTTCCCGGCTGTGCTGATAAACGGTAACTCTTTGGCAGATTCTGGATCTGTTATAGCGGTAAGTAAACCGCAGCACGGTCTTTAACGGTCCCTGTTCTTCCACGACTGCCTCTTCAGCCTCCGTAATATTATAGCATTTTTCAAAAGCATAAGCCTCCGTATTCCAGGCGTCAAACTGGTGGGGCTTGTCTTCAAACACACACAGTTCATTTCCAAGTCCGCCGTGCTTTAATACATTCCTTTTGAATTCCTTATCGTAAAGTACGGTGATCTGTCCATATGGATTAAAGTGGATTTTGTAAAATGGGGTTTCCAGTTTTCCATCCCACTGCTCTGTTCCCGGACAGCATTGGTTCCTTCCATGCTCCCAGCGGAAAAATTTATATCCACAGGATGGTACTCCATGGACCAGATATTCCGCCCAAGTTCTGCCCTTCCCGGAATGGAATTGTACAGGCACTATCACTTCACCATCCATCAGAACCCGATCCAAAGGAACATCCTCTATGCTTATATAGCCGTTTCTCTCCCACGGAAGGGAATTAAATACAATCACCCCGTCTGCAGAGGTCTCTATAGAGCCTGAGATATCATCCAGTGCACTGTTCAGTAAGCATTCTCCCTCTTTTCTTATTGTCCCGTAGGACCTGGCTGCATCCTCATAGACTTCTTTGATGCCGGAGCCGGGTATAATATCATGAAACTGGTTGGTACAGATTCTTTTCCAGTTTCGCTCAAGCGCTTCAAAAGGATATTTTCCACTTCCCTCCAGGGTATCTCTAAGCGCCGCAAACAGTTCAATGTCATGATACAGCACCTCTGCTTTTCTGTTTTCCCGCTTCACAAAAGCCTGGGAAGTATAGGTTCCCCTGTGATATTCAAAATAAAGTTCGCCGTCCCAGACCGGCACTTTCTCATGCTGCAGCCGCCCCTCCAGATCCTTTGCAAATTTTTCTATATGCTTCATTCTGACTTTGGGGATGCCCGGCAGATCTTCCATTACGTCGTAAGCCTCCAGCATTTCCTGTGTGGGTCCTCCGCCTCCGTCTCCCCATCCAAATGGCATCAGCACTTCCTGATTGATATCCTTCTGCTGGTATTTCTCCCATGTCCCTTTTACTTCCCAGGGAGCTATCACTCCATTATAGGTGCTCCCCCAGGTCACATTTTTTTCCGGACAGGTTCCAAGCTGGGTCAGAATTTCCGTTCCGTCCATCCCTTTCCAAAGAAATGTATCATAAGGAATTTTGTTATACTGGTTCCAGCTCATTTTGTTTGTCCAGAACAGACGAATCCCGCTTTTTCTCAATATCTGGGGAAGCACCCAGGAATACCCAAACACATCCGGCAGCCATAAAACGGCAGTGTCTCTGCCAAACTGCTCTTTTATGTATTTCTTACCATATAAGATCTGACGCACCAGAGATTCTCCGCCGGGTATATTTGTATCCGGCTCCACCCACATTCCGCCTGTGATTTCCCATCTTTCCTCAAGGATCTTTTCTTTTATTCTTTCAAACAGCCTGGGATACTTTTCCCGGATCATCTCATAGAGCAAAGGCGAACTCTGGGAAAATTTATATTCGGGATACCGCTCCATCAAATGCAGTACGGTAGAAAAACTTCTGGCTCCCTTTTCCGCTGTATGGCTGAGCCGCCATAACCATGCCATATCAATATGCGTATGACCACATACTGCAACGGTGGGCTTTTCACCTCCATCCAGGCTCCACCCTTTCCATTTTTCTTTCAGAAAACCATAGGCACAGCTGATGCTGTTATAAAATTCTTCACTGCCCTGGTTTCGGTAATCAATGCCGTTAAAGCTTTGATCCAGGTTTTTAATCAGTGCAATTCTCCGATAATCCTCCTGATCCATCTCCTGAATGGTTTCCAGCAGGATCCTTGCCAGATAATAAAACTTCTCCGTGTCCCTGTGGACAGTTTCCAGCCAGATTCCCTGAAAATGCCGTATTTGCTCCGGCTGGTTCATCCCGGACCAGACCCGCAGGGCAATGGTAAATTCTGTGGGGCTTGCCGCCTCCCCGCTGAGGCGCATTCTGGAATGCCATTGATCAAAAGCACAGGCTTCCCTGCCGTTTATCCAGAGCAGCGCTTCTGCCTTTATTTCCATGGATTCCTATGGTCCTGCCTCCACCTTTAGATCCAGTGTTTTATTACTGAAATCCTCTGGTATCCTGATCTTCCCTCTGATCCAGATGACCTGATCTCTGCCGCCCCAGGCCTGTCCGCTGTTTAAAGCCTGCCACCCGGAATCATCAAATACCGGCTCGCAGTACCGGCTGTCATCCCCCTCCAGATAACACAATTCCGTTACCGGCTGTGACTCCATATGGATATAACCCTCCAGTTCCCGTATGCGATGCCCAAGCTTTTCTAATACATATTTATCCATATCTTACCTCCGGTAACCTTATCGGTTAAAATAATCCATTTTAATATTGGGGATCCCGCTATCCTCCTGCACCTGACAATTCAAAAATCCGGATTCAAATTTAGGTGTATACTGTATCTTTATTTCTGCTGACTCATTTGGAAAAAGAGTAAAGTAACTCTGGTCACAGAGCAGATCATACTTCTCATTGCAATATGGATGAATATGAAGCACCGGCGTTTTGCCCTTATTATATACTTCTACTTTCAGTACCCCATCCTTTTCTTTTTGCTGTTTTACCATCAGCTCACCCTTTTCCATTCCCAATGCCGGTTCATAAGGCAGCCCATCCCCGCATCCAAAAAAGTACAGATTTTCACTGCTTTGCTGATTCATTTTTACACACAGTCTGACTACAAACATACTATCCGCCGTTTCGGGTACGATAAACTGCATCTTCATGGCTTTTACTGTTCTTGTGCAGAGCGCTTTTCCTTTCAGCTCTTCATGGAACATGCACACTCCCTTGAGATCCAGCACTTCACAGGTCAGGCAATAATCCATCTGTGCTTCGGGCTGTTCTTTTCCTACATAGACCGTCCCCTGAAACAATTCACCCGGCTGGTAATCCAGTTTCCGGTAATCCAGAGATACAGTCAGATCGGAAAAAGCTGTTTTGCTCCAGTAGTATGCCATTTTGGGTTCCAGATAATAATCCACCAAGCTAGTGCAGTATACATTCGGCCAGGGTTCATTGATCTGCCAGATCACACTTCCGCTGTTATGGAATTTTCTCCTCCGGTTAGCTTCCAGAATATATCGAAGACCCTCAGCCTGGAGCCACTGGCTGCATTTAGACATCTGCTCCATATTGTTACGCTCTCCGAATACAGCCTGATCCCTTTTATAAGTACACCACCATTCTCCATGATGGCGGTATGCCATGTTCTCCTCTGCAGGAAGAATATTCCGGTACTCTTTGGAAAGAAATCTTTCCATGCTTCTTACGGAACACATTCCCTCAGTTCCAAACTCACTGTGGAACAGGCTGTCAGAACCCGCATATAATTTGTAGTGTTCCGGATTCCCCATATAGTTCCAGTTCCCGTGTATATCATGGCTGACACCTTTTTCTTTGTTTATAAACTCATTGGGTCCGGATGCCGAAGTGGGCAGAAAAAGCCTCTGTGGATCCATGCGTTCCACTAATTCTTTCAGCATTGCAATATTTTCATCCCCATATCCAGCCGGGACATAATCGCCATCCGTCAATTCATTTCCTCCGCTCCAAGCAGTCAGAGACGTGTGGCTGCGAATCCTGATCAGCGCGGATTCTGCTGTTTTTCGCAGCAAATTCAGGAAAACCGGGCGTTTGGAAGGTATGTTGTCAATTCCCGAACTGGACTGGATAAATTCCTGCCATACTAAAATGCCATATTTGTCACACAGCCGGTAGAACACATCCTTTTCAATGATACCGCCGCCCCATACGCGTACCATATTGACATTCATATTCTTCATCATCTTAACAAGATGTTCATAATGACGGTCAGAAACATTTCCGTAAATATGATCCAGAGGTGTCATATTCACACCCTTTATGTATACCGGAATCTCATTGATACAGAACGTATACGGCAGCGCCTCTTCGGGACTGCCTTCATTCTTCCGGTACTGTATGCTCCGGATACCGGTTTTAGCCTCGTATTCATCCAGAATCCTGTTGTCTTTTTTCAAATATAGCTTCAGGTTATAAAGTTCCTGATTTCCATATCCGTTTGGATACCACAACCCTGGATTTTCCACCACAAAGCTTCCGGCAACACGTTTTGCCGATACCGGAAGTGCCTGCCGTATTTCCACGCCATCCTTTTCCAGGATTGCTTCTGCTTCATACTTCCCCTGTCCTGAGAATCTTTCTCTTATCCTGGCTTCAAAGCTGATCAATCCCTTATGATCCTCATAATCCGAATAAATACGGGGTTCTTCCAGGCAGGCTTCCTCTTCAAAATTTATATAACATTCATCCCAGATACCCAGATTCACTAATCTAGTAGAAAAATCCCATTTATAGTTAAAGCGGCTTTTTTGTGTAAATGTCCGTGATGTTTTCCCGATCTGCCCCATCTCATCAGGCGCATCCATAATCAATACCTTAACTTCCACATCTCCGCCGAATGCCGCCTCATCTGTGATATCCACGGTAACCGGTTCAAACATTCCCTCATGGCGGCATTTTTCCGAACCATTTACATAAATAATTGCCTTATAATCAATTCCTTTAAAAATCAACGACTGGTATTTTCCCTGAATTACCTCACTATGTACCACCGTTTTATAAAGCCACCATCTGTTTTCCACCCATTCGCATTTGAAACTATCCATATCCTTATATGGATCGGAGATTAATCCTGCCCGGTACAAATCATAATGTATTCCTCCCGGAACCGTGGCTTTGATCCAGTCCGTAATTCCCAGAAGTTCCTTTCCCGTCTCCATACTCCGGTCTTTTAGAGGAACCCAGGGATAATATCCTTTCACTTTCCATTCACAATTCGACAAGCTGTAAACCATATGCTTTACCTCAACTTTCCTGATGCTTTCATTAGAAATCAGCCTTTTACTGCACCGGCAGCCACACCTTCAATAATATATTTCTGAAGCAGCAGATAGATAATCACCATCGGCAGCATCATAAAGACAATATCCGCACTCACCAGCGTCCATTTCAAACCATACTCTGTGGTAAACGTATACATACTCAAAGGCAGGGTTTTTATCGATCCGTCTGTGAACATCATCAGGGGAAGAAAAAAATCATTCCATACCCCAAGCCCGTTTATAATCCCGATGGTAGAGATCTGCGCCTTAGTCAAAGGAAGCATAATCTGGAAATAAGACCTGAAATGTCCGGCTCCGTCAATCTGTGCGGACTCCAGAATTTCTTTGGAAACCGTCTGCATAAACTTTGTAAATATAAAAATGCAGGTAGCCAGACCTGTTGCTATGTAAATAATAATCAATCCAATTCTCGTATTCAGTAAATGCAATTCTTTATAAATCATAAATAAAGGAAAAATAACGGTTTGAATTGCGAACACCAGTGGGATTAAGAACAGCGCCGAAAATAATTTTGCATGTTTGAATTTCATGCTGGTCAGTGCATATGCCGCCAGTGATCCTATAAAAACCTGTCCCAGCACAGCACACACGGTAATGGTCAGACTGGTAAACGTCACGCCCGGAATATCTGCATCTTTCCAGACTTTAACGTAATTATCCAGATGCAGCGGAAAACCCGGCATAAAATTTGTCTTCATGAACTCCGGTTCTGTCTTAAAAGAGATGATCACTACGATTATAATCGGTGCCATTACAACACACGCAATCACTCCCAGTAAAAGAATTTTAAAAAACTTCTGTAATCGATTATTTTTTGTGATCATAAGACTCCCACCTCTCTCTTACTTAAAAGCCGGTTCTGTACATAGGAAACCAGCAGAATCATAATGAACATAAGAAGTGACATGGCAGATCCAAGTCCTGCGTCCTTTTGCCTGAAAAATGCATCCACGCTTGCCATGGCAAAAGTCTGGCTGGCATGTCCCGGTCCTCCATTGGTCATAACATACATCAGGTCAAATGCTTTTAATCCGCCCATGGTAGCCATTACGGTATTAATAGTAATGGATGGTGCAACCAGCGGCAGTGTAATCTTAAAAAACTGATGTACTTTATTGGCACCGTCAATGGAAGCTGCTTCGTATAACTGGGTGGGTATGGACTGGAGTCCAGCGAGATAAATGACCATATTGTAGCCCGTCCACTGCCAGACATTTACCAGCACAATGGAATACATCACGATCTTAGGATCGGAAAGCCATTTAATATTAGCGAGAAAATCCCAGCCAAGATGGTCTGCAAGCATTCCCAGAGGTCCCATTACCGGATTAAAGATCAGTGACCACGCATATCCCACCGCCACCATGGAAACCACACAGGGCAGAAAGAATACGGTTCTGAACAGATTTCTTCCCCGGAAGCTCCTGTTCAAAGCCACCGCCAGCAGCAGCGCCAATACGCCCTGTATCAAAACGGTTAAAATGGTAAACTCAAACGTGTTGAGCAGCGGTTCCTGCAGGCTTTTATCCGTAAAAATTTTTATAAAGTTCTTAAAACCGATAAATTTAAAATCCGGTGCAATTCCATTCCAATCCGTAAATCCAAGAACCGCTGTTGCCACCATTGGACCTGCATACACAAATAAAAAAATCACGATTGCAGGCAGCATAAACAGATACGGCAGCCAGTTCTTTCCTTTCTTCTTTGCTTTTTGATTCATATTTTTCCCCTTGCAGTTCCAGCCAGTCCAGAGCGCGCTTTAAATACATCTCTGCCATCTTCAGCCCGCGATCCGGCAATACTGCCGCAACAGCAACCTTTCTCTTTCATCATTTTCTCTATTACCGGATATGCATTTCTCTTTAAGAAAAGATGGAAAATCACCACTTTTTAAGTTATAAATAGTTGTGATTTTCCATCCGGTCATAATTTGTTCTTTTATGATACAGACTATAACACAGACTACGCCACAGACTATGAAACATACTATGACGCAGACTATGAGACAGACTATGGGACTGACTATGACGCAGACCGATCTCTGGAATCCGCTAATCTCTGTGCTAATTCTTCCGGTGTAATGACATCCAGGAACATCTCCTGCAGCAGTTTGTCAAATTCAGAGTTATCCTGTGCATTCTGGCTGGAATAAAAGAAGTCCACGCTTTTTTTATCCAGAAACGGGTTAAATAAGTTCATCGCTGAATCTCCCTCCAGCTCTACTCCTTTCACCGGACTGAAGGATTTCATCTGATTGGCAATAATGGATGCCCCCTCAGTAGAAGACATAAATTCCAGGAATTTATTGACTTCTTCCGGATGTTTTGTGCTGGAAATTCCTACATTATAAGATCCTACAGAAACAGGGATTACGGTCTCGTCCGTGCTTTCAACCGGAATTGCAAATACTCCTAGCTCAAACTCTAACTGGGCATCATCAAATACGGTAGCCTGCCATTCTCCCTGGCAGAGCATAGGAATCTGCTGGCTGACAAATAGTGACACTGCATCATCCCCCGTAAAACTCATTGAATCCGGATGAATATAACCGGCATTATAAAAATCATCAATTTTCTTAAATGCATCTGTAAATACCTGATCCGTATAAGATATTTCCCCACGGTTTGCCTTTTCAAATATTTCCGGATCTTTGACGATCAGGTCATGCATATAAGTATAGATATCAAAGTTAATGGGCCAGCCGTCTTTACATCCGTTTGCCATGCTGTATATGCCTTTTTCTTTAAATGTATTACAGGCATCAATAAACTCCTGATAAGTTTCCGGAACTTTGATTCCATTTTCTTCAAACATGGTTTTGTTGTAATAGACACCAATCAGATTAATAGCATCCGCAATCCCATAGACCTTGCCATCTTTTGTAATCTTATCCAGCATGCCTTCTTTGTAATTATTCAGATATTCATTGTCGGTAAGATCCATCAGATATCCTGCTTCTACATAATCATCGATACTTTCAGGACGGACTGTCGTCACATCAATATCTGTACCGGAGAGCATTCTCACCTGCTGGGCTTTTAAATATTCATCAATATTTTTAACCACCTGATACTTTACCTTGATTCCCGGGTTCTGCTTTTCAAACTCCGCTATCAGCTTCTCCGGATGCCTGTCCGCCTGTGACCGATATGTAAGATAATTAATCTCTACCGTTTCATCAGACTTCGCCTCTTGATCCGCAGCTTCCGAAGTGCTTTTCTCTGTGTCAGAACCAGAAGTTACCGCCTCGGTCTGTGTTTTCTTTTCTCCGCATCCTGCCAGTACAGACGCTGTCAGGGAAATCATTAATAACGCCGCAATCGCTTTTTTCATTTGAATTCCTCCTTCAATCTTTTCATTTTATTGACGCATGTTTTTTTGATGTTCTAATCTTAGCATCACACAGACTTATTTTCCATGATACCATCCTGACATCATCTTGTTATTTATTTTCATATTCCGCCATTTCCCGCATTTTTTATAGGTGTCTTGTGTTTTTTCTGACGTATTCTTGTGTTTTTTATAGAACTGTATTTTACCCGGTATTTCCTGCTTACAGGTACTCCTTTTTCTGATATAATTAGGTTCAAATTCAGGAAAAGAGGATTGTAAAATGGGCAAAGGAATCAAAAAAACTTTTTCCGCAAAATTGATGGTACTTCTTATTTTTGTCATTTTTATGCCGATGGCAATTTTAAGTACCTACATCTCATATAAACTTTATCACACCGCTGTACAAAATGATGCCAGAATGAACCAGAGCAGCCTGGAATCTATTTCCAGCAGTTTAAAGGTCTACTTTAACGGCTTTACGCATATTACCGACTCCATATTCATCTCTGAAAGCCTTCAGAATTTATTGCACACAAAACCTTCCACACCTTACGAGAAACTGTTAGCTGACCGTAAATATGATGAGACCATTCAGAATATAACCATTAATAATTATGACATTGAAAGTGTCTATTTAATGGCTGCCGACGGCGCTGAATATTTCTCCGGCGGAAACCGTTATATCGCTGATATAAGGAATAAATGCAAAGAACTTTCCAATATTAAAAATTATGATTTTCCCCTACAGACCGGTTTCTCCACTTCCAGCTACCTCACCGGTAATGTGCCTGTTTACATAACAGTAATTATGCAGCCTGTTTTTAATTTAGAAACCCGGGAATATCTGGGTATGGCAGTACTTCAGTTCCATGCCAATATTCTCAACAAGCTTCTGGATTATAACACCGATACCACTTTTATCACCGATGCAAGCCAGAATATCATTTACGATTCATCGGATAAAAATCTGAACCACACTTTAAAAGATATATTCCCAGGGGGTCTGGAGCAGCCGGTTGAATATCAAAATGAGACGATGCTGCCCACCTATATGCTTTTGGAAAATGGATGCTATCTGATTCAGCTCAAAGATTATGATACCAGCAATATCAGCTTCTTTATGGAAACAGTCCCTGTAATCTGGATGTTTTTTGCCTGCACCATTGTGTTTATTATTGTAGCCATACTAATGGCTAATAAACTTATATTTCCAATTAAAGTTCTGCAGTCCGCCATGACTGAAATCCAGCCGGACGGACTCAGCAGCTACGTACATATTAAGACCCACGATGAGTTTGAAGATCTGGGAAACAGCTATAACCACATGCTAAACCAGTTACGATTATTTATTAAAAAATCCTACAACCAGGAGATACAGCACCTGAATGCAGAATTTCGTGCCCTGCAGTCTCAGATTAACCCGCATTTTCTGTATAACGCATTGGAAAGTATTAACAGTATGGCTCAGATAAAGCACCAGCCTGAAATCTCCCGTATGACATGCTGCCTTGCCGATATGTTCCGGTATACCACACAACAGACGGAAAAGCTGATTCCTCTGGGATTTGAAATACAGCATGTTAAAAATTACTTTCAGCTGCAAAGCATAAGCTGCGACAATAAAGTTTCACTGCAGTATAAAATATCTGACCGGATTCTGGATTATCCTGTTCCTAAAATGATTCTCCAGCCGATTATTGAAAACTGTTTTAACCATACATTTGACTATAAACATCTTCAGATTGTATTAAGTGCAGAATTAGATGATCAAACCCTGAACATCAAAATTACTGACAACGGAAAAGGATTTCCGGATGAAAAGCTGAAAGAAATACAGAGAAAACTACAGCTGGAAGACTTAAGCTGTGATCATGGTACTTCCATCGGACTACTGAATATTAACAAGCGCCTGAAGATGCTTTACCATCCGGACAGCGGGCTGGAAATTCTCAGCAATGCCGGTGAAGGAACGACCGTCCTTCTTAAATTAATTGAAAAGGAGATTTCAGATGTATAAAGTATTAATTGCAGAGGATACCTCTCTGATCCGCCGGGGCATTATCAGTATGGTTCATTGGGAACAGTATAACTGTATCCTGGCGGGAGAAGCGGAGAATGGAAAAGAAGCCATAAAAATGCTGGAAACACTTTCCCCGGACATTATATTATTAGATGTAAAAATGCCATACATTGACGGCATAAAAGTGTTGGACTATATCACAGAAAGCCATACCAGAGTAAAAGCCATCATGATCAGCGGATACAGTAATTTCGAATATGTAAAACATGCCCTTCGTTCAAATACAGTTGATTATATCTTAAAGCCCATTCACGAAGAAGAGCTTAATCAGGCAATTGCCAAAGCAGTAGAACAGTTAAACAGCTCCGTCAGCGGTTCTGCGTCCTCAACACAGGAAAGTTCAAGGGACCATCTTCTATCCCGTATGGAAGAAAATATATACAGTACCTTTGGAGATATTTTTGACACCACATCCCCCCGGTCATATTTCTGGGTGGCATCCGTAAAAAATAAATACAATGATTATATTTTTTTCAAAGACAGAATTCAGGCACTGGCACCGCCCTCCATCCATACCTTATTCCACGAACATCCGGACCGTATGGATATCATCTTTTATTCCGCCTGCCAGGATGATTATTCCATGGTTACCGATCTGATGCAGCGCATCTATATGCTAGCCGATACTCTGCTGAAAAATCTGCTGTATATTGGAATCAGCGATATTCATACTTCTGATTATATTATAACAAAAGCCTATTATGAGGCCCATAAAGCACTGTGTAACAAGTTGCTGCATCCATCCCGGTTCCTGTTACTGTACCGGGATTTCAGCCATAAAACGTATAATCTGGAAGATGTATTTCACGCAGAACTTCCTCTGCTGAACTTTTTGCTTGCAGGTAACAGCACCAAAGCTATAACCCTCTGCTGTGAGATCTTAAATAAGCATTTGAACAGCTCTGATATAAACCTGGACGAATTCTGCATGCTGCTCACCGAATTCTATTGTACACTATCAAAAACCGGCACAGACTCTGTCTGTGAATTACAGCAGGAAATCAGCGCCCTGCACAACCTGGAAAATCTACTGAATTACGACACTACCAGCCCATTCCTTGATACCTTAAATAAATACTGTACTTCTATAACCGCAGAGGTCATCAGCCGCAGGACCAATATCGATGCTTCCGTACTGGAGATACAAAAATATATTGAACAGCATTTTGCCGAACCAATTACATTAAAAAACCTGGAAAACCTGTTTCATCTGAATGCTTCTTATATCAGTGTCACATTTAAAAAAATCACCGGAACCGGCATTAATAAATATATTCGGAAATTGCGCATGGAAAATGCCATAAAACTGCTTTCCTCAACAGATTACAAGATGACCGATGTCTGTGAGAAATCCGGTTTTACAAACTATGTGCATTTTTCGAAAGAATTTAAAAAATATACAGGCGTGTCACCAAGCGATTTCCGGCAAAAGCAATAACATCATTATTGTAAAATAAAACAATAGGTTCTTCCATTCACTCTCTTTTTCTGCCACATAGATATCAAACTGCATCCATTCCGGTAAATGATGCAGTTTAATATCTGTATGGCAGTGCTTTGATTGTTTGGATATTAAATATTTGGCGGTTTAGCTGTTTAGCGGTTTGGCGGTTTGGCGGTTTGGCGGTTTGGCTGGTACCGCTCTTTATAAATTTAGTCGCTATCTTTTATTTATAACGGTATGATAGTGCATTACATATTGTGGAGATTTGTACTTATGGAATACACAGTCTATCTTATGTACTGCTGCAATTTAGTCGCTATCTTTTGAAATCAGCAGCTCTTGGGGGATCCTGTATGGAGTTTCTCATCGCCCCCCAGCAGCATCTCTTATAGCGCCTGTGTGGTGTTGTGGGATATTACCTATTCTGTATTCAAACATAATTTAGTGCAGTAATTCCTGCACATTTTTATGCCCTGAATGAAGATACAACTCATTATTTAGTCGCAAGGTTTATTTATTCATCCAGTTCGTATTCTATTTTTCAGCTTGACGCAGACCGCTGGGATGAATGGCTGATACGAAACACAGATTTACAGCTGATTAATACGGTATCCTGATCAAGTCAATTTAGTACGCGATTTAGTGTCATTTTATTTGGACTATGATGCCTCTATAATTTAGTCGCTAACCTGCAATATTTAACAATAATGATTTCTATTTAGTCGAGATACTGATATGACTCTATCCTGCAAAACCCTACCGCCAGACTATCTAATTCAATTTTCGCCCTTATTAGTTAGGATTTTCAATATGCCGTGTGGATTCTTGCACTGTTTCATTTGCTATTTCGTTCGCTATTTAGTGCGCTATATTCTGCATATTTTTTTGAAATATTTCTCATATAAAACTAATCTGCCTAATTTAGTGCGTAAAATCCTGCACATTTTTTTACATGATTAATGAATATTAACCCCGATACCTCACCCATACCTCAATATTTAGTTCGTTAAAAGCTGCACATTTTTTTAGATTTTATTTTCACCTGAGTCTACAACCTTACACTTTTGACTCTGCTTTTCTTAATTTTTATTCTGTTTTATTCTGTTTTTCTCTATTTTTCCCCATAAAACTCCTGATATTCTCACAAATAGTGCAATTTACTCTCTTATTTATGTTCAAAAACATATTATCCACCATACTCTATAGATCTAAATTTAGTCGCTATCTCGCTTAAAATACAGCCTTTTTGGTATATATCTGAATTTAGTCGCTATCTCTGGTAGACACTTGTTGGAAATTGTTTTTCATAAGTCATATTTCTCAGTTTGTGATGGATAATGGCAAAACTTTAGGATAATGACTCCTTTTCAAATTTAGTCGCTATCTTTTCCAGTTACACCGGAACATAGAGCAGCAAGCTAATTTAATCCGGCTGATTTTACTTTACATAATTTAGTCGCTATCTTCTCAAAGAATCACTTTTTTAATCTCTGAAATCAAATTTAATCAAATCGGTATCAACACCTATTTATTTGGATTTATAATTTAGTCGGTATCTCAAAAACCGAAAATTAATTTTAGTCGCTAACTCACATGATTTTCTAAAAACCGTTTCCATAAATTTACCATTTATCCTTTAAAAATTGCTTCATACCCCTAATTTGGTTCGGGAAAACATGCAAGTTTTTTTAATTTGATATATTTAGTGCGCAATTCCGTGTATTTTTTTATGGAGCTCTTTTATTTAGTTCGCTATAATCTGCACACTTTTATGGATATTAAAACTGGGGCAGGGATATCACACCATTATTATCTATCCCCCATAAAAAAGTGCATTGATTTACGGATAAAACAATAATTTAGTCCGCTAAATCATGTCCACAATTATAAAAAACCGCATTTTTTAGTCTGGCTTAATTTAGTACGGAAATATATGCATATTATTTTGGAAAATTTTTTAAATTTTTTTTCTTTTATATGAAAAAGAGCTGAAACCCTTAATATTCAAAGATTTCAGCTGCTTTTCCGCAATTATCCACATTTTTATTAATTCTAACCATAAAGTACAAGAGGTTAGTAAATTCAATACTTTTCAAATTTTAGTCCGCAATTTCCTGCACAAAATTATCGTTTTACAAACTCCAAATTATATTGTATATTATAGAAAAAAGTGGATAACCTATAAAATTTTGGCGATTTTACATTTGGTTATCCACTCGAAAAACATTACCGTTAATATTGTAGTTTGGCGATTCCAATATTAACGCGCTTACACCGATAATATTTACCGATGGGCTTTATAGTTTCATTGTACTATTAAAGTACGCCTTTTTCAAGTCCCTTGTGTAAATTTTGTCGCTATCGTATAGTTTTTTTGGCAAATATGGGCAAAGGGTAGTAATCTCTTACATTCTTTTTTTATTGATTTCACATCCTGAATTGCTCATTCGCTTTCCAACTTAATTATTAGTGACTAACAATTGAATTAACGAGGTGTGCTGGAAATGTTACATAACCTGAGTAATTTTGCCCGTGTTGGCAAAGGACCTGCTTTGAAGGCTATTGGTCTTCAAAAAAACTATAAAGAATACTATACCGAATATCAACAGCTGGATGAAGCCGCATCCGGCTGCTTTGCGTGCCCTCATTATAAATACAAATCATTTTTAGAATATATGCCCAGGGAAATTCAGGAAAATATCTGCCAACAATGCGGCAGCTGTTCCAAAGCGGTTTACAAAACTGCTTATAAATCCCATATAAAATATATAAACGAAAAAAATATGTATGGCTATCAACCCCGTCTGAAAGGAAATGCACTAAAACTGCTAATCACTTACCATTTCCTTTCGCCCAGCCCGCGTGGTTTTATTTCTGATGTTTCTGAAAAAGAACTGGCGGAATTTATCAAATGTGATATAAAAACTATCAGGTATTCCAATGAGGTACTAGCTAAATATGGTTATATTTCTTATCATGCAGCCGGCTGGGAGCGAAATCATATCTCCGTACTGCTTCCTGAATACAACACCTATCACCTTACCGCTTCCGAAGGCGGCAGGGGATACGCAACAATCAGCAAGGAACTTCTGCAGCAGATTCTCAATATCAAAGATGTTAATCAGCTGCGAATTTACCTGCGTGCTCTTATGGAATCTGATGCATCTTCTGCTGCCCAGGTGAAACTCGAGCGTTCTTATGAACAGCTTCGCCGTTATCTTCCTGGTTACTGTAAACCCAATGTAATCAAAAAAGCATTGGTGACAGAAAGTGATATTTTTAATGTTGAATGTGAAAACAGCAAAATTGTTCTACATTTAAATGCTGCTTATAACACACGACAGGCAAAATTACAGTTAATTGAAGAAAACCGCGGTGAGATGCAGTCCTACATTACTGCTTTAAATGATATGCTGGATCAGTGCAATCTATTCCAAGAACAGCCGAATAACGAATTCGACGATCTGACAGAGAAGCTGCGTACATATGGAATCAACACATACATAGATACAAATAAAAAACTGACCAACAATACATATCCTCCTGTCATATTAAAAGACAACGATTACCGGGATCTTGGCCTCTTAAGCACAACCTATTCCCTGACCGTTGTAAAACAGACTATGATAGAAATTTACAATACCTATATCCTGCCGAAGCGTCCAATTGAAAGTATCGGAGCTTTAACCAGAACAATTATCAAAAAAGAAGCCCTTTTTTCAAAAGCTTCCTGATCAAGGGCTTCTTTGTCGTGCCCTTTTTTACTCGCAACGAACTATTTTTAGTTCATCTGCTCCTTTTAGCAACTATAATTTTCCTATTTTCTAATTTTACTTCTGTTTGTCTCCTAATTTTTAAATACAGAAAGAAATTTTTCTTCCACATATGGAAAGTTTTCATCCACCTCGAAGAGTATTTCATCCATATTGATTAACTTTTCATCCTATATAAAAATATTTCATCTCCTTAGGGAATCTTTTCATTCATTGCCGGAAATAAAACATCCACGAAAAGAATTATTATTCCACTTTTAGAAAATACGTTCCACATTTTTCATTTCTGTTCTTCTTCAAATTCTTAGAAAGCTTATAAATACAGGGGTTTGGGCATATGATTTTAGCAATTATGTTTTTTTAACTATGTTCTTATAAATATGTTTTTTAATAATGTTCTTATAAATATGTTCCTGTAAAACAAATTGCTTTTTTATTTTTTAATTTATTCAGATTATCCAGCGGATATGTATATAGATTTTGAATTGCGATATAAATAAAGCTATTACATTAAAAATACACAAATCTATTATATCATAGAATTAGATTTGTGTAAGCTAAAAATGAATGTGACAGAATAACAATGGACAGAATAACAATGCAACAGAATAACAATGAAGCAGAGCAACAATGTAACAAAACAATAATACAATAGAGCAACAATGAAGCAGAGTTACAACAGCAACAGAGTAATAATGAAACAAAACAACAATTCAACTAGATCAACAAGATGACTAGATCAACAACGCAACAATACACAAAGAGTACAACAGAGCATCTACAGTTGAATAAAAAAGGGTGTTAAGGAATCATTTTTGTCTGCAGATGTAATAGCAATGTCAGACAATTATATTTAAGCTGCCTGGAAGAACAATATAAATCTTATGACTCTCATAACTTCCAAATTTTTAATCTATCCTTAAATAACAAAAATTGTACTATTAATCTCAGATACAAATTATCGGGAAGTTCCTTTAACAGATGTACAAGTATCAAATGAAATTATCCAAAAATGATTTTAAAGAAAAATAATATAAATTGTTAATCTGTCGGATGCAAAACGACGCCATAAAATGCCTTAAAACAACTTTTTTTGACATTAGGAAGTAAATAGTTTATCTAAGAGTTGAAAATTCCTATATGGGCAAAATACGGCGCTTATAACAGGTTAATCGATTTCTTATATTTTTAGTTTACTTGCATTAAAATAATATGTGAATTATAAAACGTAGAAAAGAAGCATAATAAAGTGAATGAAAATAATTCTGTTATGTAGTGTAAAAAATACAAGACACCAGATAATTTTTAATATCTGATGTCCTGACAACTTATATTTAAAACCGAAACTTTAGCAAGTACGTCTCGTCTTAGTCCAATGAGGCGTACTACGCATAAAGCTTATTTTGTACGATGACTGGGTACTTTATCAGCATATTTATAGTTATTTTATTGAATCATTAGTTTGAAAATTTTACTCATTATCTTCTGCATTTCGATGTACCGCAGCTTTCCCAATTTACTTAATTTTAAAATGTTGGCAAAAACGTTAATTCCATTTTCAAAAGGACTTATGCCATATTCAGATCATACCCGTATGTAGCAATTATTCTGCACTTTTTACCTTCCAATAAACTTGATCCTCACTGTTCTCCATAATACTTATGTAATCAATAAAAGCGCTCAACCATCGCTTTCATTGGAGCGATACAATACCAAATATATATCGGACTAGACAAGATAAGCAATCTGCTTTCAAAAGTTCATTTGCTATATCGTAAATGTCATCTTTAATTGAACAACCGTATTCATCTAATATATCTTGGCATTTATAGCATTCCAAACAAGTGTCTATCTTTTAATCATAAAGCGAAATTGTTATAACCTCTGTGCCATTATTATTCAATTAGCTAAAATGGTTTCAAGGAAGTAGATGTAAACCATTTTTTCTTGGACTACCCATAAAGTTAGAATTTTCATATTCTACCTCCCTTATGTATTTAATAAATAATATGCTGTTTGCCTTATTCGCCTAAGGCACTCAAAAGCAAATTCTAATTTACGTTGATTAACAAATATTTGAGAACATAAGTAAAGATATACATATAATTGTTACTTAGATATGCTCTGTTTACTATTAAATAGACTTTGTCTACTATCTGAAATAAATTTAAATATGTTTGAAGTTAATCACAATAAAAAAATTAAGTCCATTTAAATATATTATGAGTAGACGCATAATCCTATAAAATTGTAATAATAATTCCGCCCCGCGGAAAAGTTGGTAAATTATTACTTGACAAAATCGACAAATAAATATATATTTGACTTAGTCAAGTAAATGGAGGTGATAATTTGCAGATTGATTCGTTCGCATATTATATATCAGTGCTTAGAAAGCAGTTTACTGCATATTGCACAGATAAACTATCAGAAGTAGGGGTAACTTATGGACAATTATACATTATTATATTTGTTGGAAAAATGAAAGAATGTTCCCCGAAAGATATATCCCTGTCTTTGAAACTAGATGCAGGTCATCTCAACAGAGCGCTTTCTAAATTGATAGAAAACGAACTTGTTGAGCAAAGAAAAAACGTTAATGACAGAAGGTCTAATATCGTGATCTTAACAGAAAAAGGTAAACAGGTATTTGAAATGAGTCATAATCTGTTTCAGGAATGGGATAACATGATTTTATCTCAACTTGATGATAGTAGTCGTCAAAATATGATGGATTGTATAAAAAAAATAACTTTTCACAACAACAATGAAATGGAGAATTCAGTGTGAGAGAAAATGGTTTTCATACTGCTGAATGGGAATGCCCCAATCCAGCTTGTGGTAACCATTTCGTCAAGTTTGAAAAAAATCGTATCAAAGTATCTATTGGTGCAGCACGCAGAACTATCTGCGGTATACAGGAGGTATAAAAATGATTAAATTAAAAGAATTTATAAATTTATTAACGGGAAATTTTAATAACTCAGAGCAGTTTCAAAACATAAAAAATATTAATAAGGAATTTCCCTATGCCGAACATGTTAATAGTATTTGCAACGATAAAATTATAAATTTACCTTCCGATTTTGAAGGTGTATTTATGGTAGAAGAAAGTTATTATACTGTAAATGGCAATACACATGCAACTCCACATTTGTTCTTGTTTACAGAGGAACAAAACGGTATTAAATTAACTTCCTATAATATTCCTGATGGATATGATAAGAATAATTTTACTTACAAAAATATAAAGAAAATTGATTTTAGTGAACTGAAACTGTCAGAGAAATTTACACCGGCTATATATGTTGAAAAGAATGGAATATGGGAAGGTGGAAGTACAAGCATGTTTTCCCCGGTATTAAAATTCACATTGTTTGAACGTTTCTCCAAAGAGTGCTTAGAAGTATCTGAGAGCATGGAGGTTAATGGGAAGAAGACATTTGGATATGATGAACCGATTTTTTATAAAAGGGTTCTCTAAAACCACGCTATCGTTCAGAGGGAGGAGTATAATTGGGGTTTTGCTGAGAAAGGGATCCTGGGGTTGTGGCATGATGAACGCGATTGGCGTAAAGCAAACTTATCTTGAGAATGGGATTTGATTCTTCATTCCAGAAAACGGGGTAAACTTTCATCTTCTTTTACGCCTAAACAGCCGAAACATACAACGCTGCATCCAATAAAGAACAGCCAGCCACAACCCAGGGATCCAATCTGCTGAGAAAACTAGCTTTGTAGTGTCAACTGGATTCTCGGAAAGGTTAGGAAATACCAGTTCTGCGGTAAGCTGACGGAGTCCATGCAAATTTCCTACTCCCATCTTTACGTAACTACCTCCATCTACAAAGCGTCCCTTCTTCAGCTAAACCCAATTAATGTTTTCTAACAGCTTACACGTACTCTGTTATTGCTATATAAAGCATTTAGTTATTATTAGTATACTTGTAATCTGAAATTGTGTGCTCAGTGTGTTAGAAACTTTCTTCCTGTCATCTGATGCTCCACTTTGCGGTATAGTTGTCTCAAATTCAGGTTACATAGCCCGCAAAGCGCTCTACATGCGGGACAAATCTCCTACATGCTGTGTCACAAAGCTGATAAAAAGTAAGTTTCTAACAAGCTTAAAAAGCTAGTGACATCTTTTCCGCGGGGCGGAAATTAACTAGAGTCTCCAGAGTGCCAGGTTATCGTTGACAATAATATTTAGATGACTAGATATAGTTTTACCAAGTATTAATTTTACATAATACATGATATTACGACGATATATGACATATAAATTATTCACAGAGGTTTGCCTGCACTAAATGCAATAATAAAATGATATAATAGTTCAAAGAAAATAACTCTTGAATAATATATATAGATATGTAATAATTAATTAAATTGCAAAACATCACCGTGATGTTTTGCGTTTTATAAAATATGAAATCCAATAAAGAAGAAAAAAATGTCTAATATTGTAGAATTATTAGATTTCTTATTAGATTACTTATTAGATTACTTACGAACGACGATAGGTTCATACTATGGAAAAGAACCTAATAGTACAATAACACCATTATATTTCGAAATTAGAATAGTATTTACACTGTAAAGGAGCTAAGAATAAAATGACGGAGGATATTGCAAAAGCAACTGTTACTGAAGCAGATCAAGAAGAATTAAAACAAATTTCGGAAGAAATGAATGTACAGGATATGGATCAGTCGCTTACCAGTAAGCTTAAATATTTACCAGATGATATGTTACTGGATGATCCTCTTAATACAGAAGTCTATGGTGAACTGGAAGTCAATGAATTAGCTGAAGATATGAAACAATATGGTTTTCAGGGAGTTATATTGGCTTATCCATATCAAGGAAAATACAGAATTGAATCCGGACATCGCAGAAGATACGCTGGTAGAAAGGCAGGTATATCTGAGTATCCTGTTTTTGTTACGGATCCACCAGTTGCAGAATGGGAAAGGGCTTTAAGACTTGGACGTGCCAATCTTCATTCCAGAAATCGAACACCTATGATCATTGCAAAAGAAACACAATTTTTGTACGATGCACATGAAGAGGAACAAAAAGCAAAAAAGGAAGCTGGAAGCGAATATGAAAAGTCGATTATTCAATTAGTAGCACAGGATCTTGAAATATCTACTTCTCAGGTATCTAAATATAAATCTTTACTAAATTTGATTCCGGAGCTGCAGAAGTTGGCTGATAATGGAATATCATGGTCATCCCTATCTTCTGCTTCCACGATGACGAAATATGCGCAGGAAATGTTGTATAGGAGAATTAATGGCAGATTAAAGCTATATAATAAAGATGGCGTGACAAGATCTTGGTTGGAAAAAGAAATATCAGAGTTAAAATATGTTAGAGAAGAACGAAGTTATCAATTTGATAGAAATGATATTGCACTTTATCCAGAAAAAGAGAAAAAAAGAAAAGAAGAATTAGAAAAGAAGCCGCAGCGAGTAAGAAGAAGAAATGGTACGAAAGCTGTTTTAAAAAATGCAAAGGAATTATGTGAGGTTTTGGAGGGGGATGCGATCTATAAGCCCTCTGAAATACCAGTTGTAATAAAAAAGCTGGAAGAATTACAAAGAAGTATTCAAAAAAAATTGGAATATTTGAAATATGAAGATTTTTAAATAAATGACTTGTAATTTTTGAAGATTCTTTCAGAGAGTTGCTTGTAATCATTGAAGATCGTTTACTAATTAAATATAACAATTGATAATCTATGATTTATCTCGATAATGGGATCTTTCAATAGATTATGTTATGATCATAGAGATTCTTTTTAATATCAATGTCGACTACTAAGTTTCGAGAATTTTAATTCTCTTTTTGCCTACTATCTACCGCAAAAGTAATTGGTATTTTTGTGAAACCAAGGAGTGTATAATAATATGAAGCTTGTTATTACAGATTGTATAGAGAAACAGGATGAAGAGCTTATCTTTCAAGGGCTTTTGGAATATAACCTGGCAAGAATTGAAGATAAAGATATGAAAGACCTGGGAATATATATGGAAGATGAACTAGGAGAAAAAATAGGCGGTTTGATCGGTAATACACATGGTAATTGGCTGTGTGTAAAATACCTATGGGTCAAGAAAGAATATAGAGGTCAAAATATTGGCAGCAGTATTTTACAGCAGGCAGAGGATGTTGCAAAGGCCAGAGGATGCAAATTTGTGTTTTTAGATACATTTCGTTTTCAAGCACCAGAATTCTATAAAAAACACGGATATGAAGAAGTATTTGTATTAAAAGAATATCCAATATCAGGTAAGCGGTATTATTTAACAAAAGTCTTATAAGAGAAGCTTTTATTGGTGTTATATGACAAAACTAAATCATTTTTGTTTCTTCGTAGAAGTATGTGGCTTTTTAGTTATATTTGTGAAAAAATTTTCTATGCGATCTTCTATCAAAAAATCTAAAGACTTCTGTATCTACAATTTTTATGTGTATAATATTCAATAACTTCTGATAAATCTGTTTCCGTCTATACTCTAATAACTTAATTAATTTATTTTGCGATTTAGGGAGCCATGTATTTTTATTGCTGAATATAGCTAAGCCAAGAACATACAAGCAAACACAAGATTATACACTAATATATTCTGCATATTTATTATTAACGTTCATCATCATTAATTTTATTTATGTCATTCTATAAAACGTAATAACCTAAAAGAAAATCTACTACTGCTACTACTTTATGAAACTATCAAAGTTATCAATCACTATAATTTGAATATTTATAGCATTCAGTAACGTAAAACTGTAGATACATTAGATTTAGAATAGTTTAGTTTTGTTTGTCTAAAGGTCTAAATAGTTTTATGGTTAAAACACATAGTTGTATATAAGTCATGATTTTAAAATAAATAGATATAGAGTTTAAATTTCCGCCCCGCGGAATTTTAAGTGTAAATTATGTTCAAGGAAATACATAAATTTATTCAATCTTATTAATGTGTCTTAGATATTCATAAGTATTGATATTTTCATAATATTTTATCGGTTGATAAAAACATAAAATAACAAATTATAAAGTAATTGTAATTATGTATTACGATTATGTTCTGGCGGTTGTTACCGTAGTGTTATGAACATATCTAAATAAATTTATATATTCATATTCAAATATTGATTATTTACAGGATATTAACATTTATACAAACTATAAATTAAAAACTCTATATATCAAAGAAATCAATGCATCATCATAATCCCCCTAATATCATCTATATAAAAATCTTAATAAATATCTAAATTTCCGCCCCGCGGAAATATCTGTGCATACTAAATTATTGTTTGTGCAGGAAAATGCACATATTAACTTGAATTGTTAAAAAGAATGATGTATTATAATGTAGGAACATCATTGGACGGAGGTATATAATGAACAGGCTGGATAGAAGAGAAAAATTAATGAGCGAGATTACAAGATTATTAAATCAACGCGATTGGGATATGAAAGAATGGGCAAGAGCAACTGGCATTAAGCAGAGGCTTCTTTCTGATATTATGGCTGAAAAGATTATGCTGGATGAAGATAAAGCTGAATGGCTTCTGGAAGAAACAAAAAAGGCGAAGAAGAAAAAAATGCTGCGTTTTGCTGAACCCCAGGTACTTGTTTTTGGTGCCAGAAAAGGTGGTACGGGTAAGTCAACATTGGCTGAAAATGTGGCATATGATCTGGCAAGCAGAGGTTACAATGTTCTTGCGGTTGATGGAGACAGCCAAGCCGATATGTCCAGTACATTACAGTGCAAATATACAGAATCCAGAGATAAAAATATATATGATGCAATGATATTGCATCGATCTCTTGAGGACTTTACTATAGAAACGGATTATTTGAATTTGGACCTGGTGCCAGCATCTGGTGTTATGGAAGAACTGGAACGAACGGTTGCTACAATGCAGGAAAAACATGTTAGTTCTATGTTTAAAGATACCTTAGTGCAGATTAAAGAAGAAAACTATTATGATTTTGTTATCGTAGATGTGGATAAGACCATGGGACTTGTAAATAAGTCATTCTTAAATGGAGCTAATTATGTGATTGTAGTTGCTGAATGTGCTCTCTACTCTACCAAAGCGCTGGTACCTATTACAGAGATGATTGAAATAGTTAAAAAGACAAACGATAAATTGGATTGCTTAGGATTGGTTTTCAATAAAGTAAATTTAAGAAAAAATGAAGTGAAAAATGCAATTGATGATGCAAATTCATTTTTTAGCTGGCCTGCTTTTGAAACATTTATTTCAAACGATGCAGCAGTTGAAAAATCACAGCGTGTGCTTATGCCGGCAGGTGCGTATGGGGAAACAAGGAACTCCAGATTCTCAAAACAAATTAGAAGTTTAACAGATGAAATTTTAGGGAGAATAAAGGCAAAGATGAAGGGGGAAAATTAATTAAATGGCGGTAAAAGGCAAAAAGACAGGTTTTAGTTCTACGGATTTTATGAAAGCTCTTGCAGGTACTGCAAAAGAAGATATGCAGAAGGCTGAACAAATGCAGGAAGATACAAAATACAAACAGTTGGTTGAGAGCACTGGTAAAGTATTAGAGTATATTAGTTGGGAACTGATGGATGATGCTCCTGCTGACTGGAACAGATATCCAAGACTTAAAGATAGTGATCGTGCCACTTATGCACAGCTGATGATGTCCGTTGAGCAGCATGGTACTTTAAATGCATTGATTCTATGGCAAAGAGAAAATGGCAGATATATGCTGCTGGCGGGTCACAACCGACGAGACAGTAACAAAGACCTATATGAAAAATATAAAGACCAGCCGGAGGAAGAAAAGAAAAGATTCTTATACCTGCCTTCTATCGTGTATCAGGAAAATGAATTAACAGATGAAAAGGCCAGAGATATTATAGAAGATACAAATTATCTGCAGCGTCCTGAGAATACGAAAATGACAGTTGAGATGGTTAAACGCCGCATTCAAAGGGCTAAAGAGCTAAAAAATAAAGCTGGAGAGACTATCGAAGAATTGTCAAAATCAATGGGAATTCAAAAATCAGCAGTGTATGAATGGAAAACCCTTGGAGAAAAGTTAATCCCTCAGTTTCAGGAAATGTATTTTGATAAAAAAATACAAAGAAAAGCGGCTTTAAAGCTTGCGTTATTTGATGAAATGATGCAGGAATGGATCTATGAAAAGTACAACACGCATCTCACTGATAATAAAATTATGTCTCTGAAAAAGAGCATGAGAAAAAAAGAAGATATAGCTGAGGCACTGGATGATCCAATAATAATGAGAAGAATTAATATAACAGTTCCTGCTGGCAGAGAAGATGAAATTAAAAAGGTATTATCAGAATATTTAAAGAATAATCCAAATCCAGTTACCTAAATAAAAGAGTAGAAAGTAATCACAAATAATGTGGTAATTCTTTCTACTTTTTTATTGTATTTTTGTTCTTTGGAGGCGTTTGAGTTATGCTTTTAAAAATAATAAAATCTAATATAACTTACTTATAATCCACAAACTATAACGAACGTCAACATATATCACTATACCATTTACAAACTCCAATGAGCACCAACTTATTTCTAACAAACGCCAACGTACATTAATATATATCATAATACTTGTAACAAACTCAAACATACTAACGAACATCAATATATATCATGATACTTCTAACAAACTCTGACATACGCCAAAATACACGAATATATATGATGATACTACTATAATACTCTAACAAACTTCAATGTACACAATATATCACCATACACCTAACAAATTTTGACCTATTCTAAAATATTCTCAAACATGCCACCATACTTGTACCAACTCATACGAACTACACAAACTTCACTACACAAAAATTCCTTATTGACAATAAAGACATTATATGCTAAATTCTGGTTAATGGGTTACATCACTAACCCAATATCCAGGATGAATAAAGATTGGAGCGAAGTAATCGTTGAATAGTGAAAAACCGATTTTTCAACAAATAATGGAAATGATTGAAGATGACATTATTTCCGGGACCTATCAAGTGAATGATATTATTATTTCAACAACTCAAATTTCAAAACTCTTGTCGGTAAATCCTACTACTTCTGTGAAGGCGGTAAGTAATTTAACGGAGGAAGGGATTTTATATAAGAAAAGAGGTATTGGAATGTGTGTCGCTGATGGTGCAAGGGATAAAATACTGGCACGCCGGAAAAAAAAGTTTTTTGATGAAGCTGTTCCAGAGTTGCTTACAGAGGCAAATAAGCTGGGGATATCTGAAGCAGAGTTAATTAAAACTATTGAGAAGGAGAAGAAACAATATGATTAACTTAAAGGATATTTCAAAGCATTATGGAGGAATGACTGCTATTGACCACATTACGGCTGAATTAGAAGAAAATAAAATTTATTGTCTGCTGGGCTGTAATGGTGCAGGTAAAACAACATTGCTCAAAATGATTGCCGGGCATATCAATGCTTCCTCTGGTCAGATCGAAGTCTGTGGAAGCCAGGTGAAAGCATCTGCAGTGCCCGAAGATGTTCATTTTGTTGAAAATAAGATGTCGCAGTTTAATACGAAAGCAGGATTGCTGTTGAAAATGGCGCGGAACCTCAATGATGATTTTGATTATTGCTATGCGAAAGAAATGGCAAAGAGATTTCGGCTTGATTTGGATAAGAAATATAACCAGATGTCATTCGGAATGCAGACCATGTTGACGACGTTGATGGGGCTGGCAAGCAATGCAAAGGTGGTTATTTTAGATGAGCCGCTATTGGGATTTGATGCTGTTATGCGTAATGAGTTTTATGAAATGCTGAATGATAGTTTTGAAAAACATCCAAAACTGATTATTGTCTCAACACATATGATTGATGAAATTGCAAAAAGTGCAGAGAAGGTCCTGATTCTAGATAAAGGAAGGTTTGTTTTTCAGGGAGATATCAACGATATTGATGAAAAGGCTTATGCGATTACTGGAAGTACCAGCAATGTGGAGGCGGTATTGGAGAAGCTGAATGTCATTGGTAAGAAAAAAGCAGGAAGTTATATGACAGCGTTTGTTTATGATGAGCGTGAGAAGATACCTGCCGGATGTTCGGTTCAATCCGTTGGTTTGCAGGATTTCTTTGTTCAAATGGTGGGAGGTGTTGCAGATGAATAAAAAAGCATTGGTTATAACAAAAATCAACTTTCGGTTTTTATACCCGGTCTATATAATCACTGCCGTGTTTTTATTGATAGGAATTTGGAATTTGATTGGCGCCTCAACAGGTATTACCGGCAATGTCTATGTTGAAATGGGAAATTATTTGTATGTTTTGGTGATTTTTGCACCAATATTTATTGCGGGACGAAACTTTAAGAGAATCATGCATTTGAATGGCAGGAAGCGGGATTATTACTGGGGAAGCCTATTAAACTATATTATCATAGCAGCAGCAGCCTCTATGGGAAATCTGATTCTATTTTTTGGGAGCAAAGCATTGTTTGGATCATTGCTTCAGATTCAAAATCTGGCTGAAATATTTGGCTGGCTGAACCATGGTTTGGTCGTTTGTTTCTTTCAGCAATTTTGTTTTCTGCTGCTGGCTGCAGTATTTGTACATTTGATGGCTGAAATGCAAACTTTTTGGTTTGGATGGGTGGCGGATGTTTTGCTCGTTGTAATCTTGAGTGTATTTATTCCGGTTCCGGTGCTTAGAAATGTACTTGTGGGATTTTTCAAAATGATTATTTTCCATCCAAATCCATTACTGCAGATTGGGTGCTGCCTCACCTTAATTACCCTCATTTATGCATTGGATTTATTAATTCTGAGGAGGAAAAATATATGATAACTGAAGTTGGACTGCAAGTGAGTCAACTGGAACTTCCACAAGAAAAGCGTCATATAAAACAGCAACGAAAGCAACAGATCAAGCAGCCGGCAGGGCAGCAGAAAGAAACATGGATTATCTGTCCGGCATGCCATAATAAAACCCGGATAAGGGTCCGGGCGGATACAGTACTGTTGAATTTCCCGCTATACTGTCCAAAGTGTAAGCAGGAACACCTGATTAATGTAAAACAATTGCATATATCCGTTATCACAGAGCCGGACGCACAGATGCAGAGCCGATAACTTGCGAATCTTTATGAGATGAATCGCAGTTATCGGCTCTATTTGCGTTAATTCAGCAAAAAACAAAGAAACGAGGTAATTTTATGAAACCATTATCAACCTTTCAATTTTTTCGCCACAATAAGCGAAAATTATTTTCCAACGTTATGATTATCGTTGTTGCCATCTGCCTGGTATATTTGATGGAATGCTTTATCGCATCCATTGCAGGCTCGATTTATCCACTGGATGCGAATCGCTTTCATTATGGCATGGTAGTCGTGTCTACCTCAGCAGTTCCGGTGATTCCCAGGGAAACCGTTGAGAAATTGGAAAGCAGTGACAGCATTGATACTACGGTTCCTATTGCAATTGAAAAGATTACTTTTTCAGTGCCTGGGTCAACCACACATACTGCCGCGTTTGGATGTACGAAAGATAATCAGAAACTGCTGTTAGACAGATTTGAAATGAAATTAAGCAGCGGCAGGCTGCCGGAAGAAGGAACTAATGAGCTGGCGGTAGATAAAAATGTGGCTATGAATAATAATTTGCAGATAGGAAGCCGGGCAGGGAGTAAGTATGATAAGACACAATCGCTGATGGGGGACTATAAAGTGGTTGGCATTCTGGAAAGTGAAAGCCATATTTCGCTGATCGGTTCACCTACCCCGGGGGACGAATCTATTCAGTACGGGGATAGTGGAATCGTCGTATTTCCGGCTGAAAGTGGATTTAAAGAAGCAGAAAAAGAGGTAGCTGCTTTGAACCGCCAGGGGATGCAGGTCTGGACGCTGGAATTGTACGACAGAACTTATGCGAAAAACCAGCAGACATTTCAGATACTGGATATGATGGTGGTACTTGCGGTTTTGGCGATGGTAATCTGCCTGGTGTGTTCCAATTATGCGCAGCATTTCTCCAGAAAAAATGAGATAGGTGTATTAGGCGCGTTAGGGTATACACGCAGACAGATTACCACACGTGCATTTCTGGAGGTAATTGTAACCAATGTAATCGGTTTGGTTATTGGTTTATTATTGGCGATATGTTTGACCTCGGTCATTATTCCAAGGCTGTTTGATGATATTGGAGGGACAGGAACGGTGATTTATGGTAAAGCAGCCGTTATGTCGGTGATGGCACCGCTTTTTACGGCTATCTTAGTTCTGATACCTGTGAGAAGGCTGATTTGCAGCGTAGATGCAGTTTCTATAGTGGAACAAAATGAGTAGCTGATTATAAAATATGAGAACCTGAATTAGATAGAGTATATATTATTTGGCAGTATTTCCCATCGTTCCTGGGTGCTGCAATGGAGGAATTAGAATGAATTATAAATTAAACAATGTAAGCCTTATATATGACATGGACAAAGAAGTAAAAACAGCAGCCTTAAGGGATGTGAGCCTGTCTCTGGAAGACCGTGGGATGGTTGGCATAATGGGTCCCTCCGGCAGCGGGAAAAGTTCTCTTTTATATACCATGGCGGGATTGAAAATTCCCACTTCCGGACAGATTTTATATGAAGGGAAAGATATGACAGCAATGGACAATACGGTTTTATCCAATTTACGCAGAAAGGAGTTTGGCTTTATATTCCAGCAGCATTTTCTGATCAACTATATGACAATACTGGAAAATGCCCTTGTTCCGCTGAACCTGAATGACAGACAGACAAGAAAGAAGGCAATGGAGCTGCTGGAACGCCTGGGCATCGCCAAACACGCTGGCAAATACCCCTACCAATTATCCGGGGGACAGCGTCAGAGAGCAGCGATTGTCCGGGCCCTGATGAATGATCCCAAAGTAATATTTGGGGATGAGCCCACCGCTGCGCTGGATCACGAAAGCGCTATGGAAGTCATGAAGCTGCTTTCGGAATATACAAAAAATGCCAATGTGGTTATTGTAACCCATGACAGAAGTATTCTGAAAAATGCAGATACGATGATTCATATAGAAGACGGAACCATTGTGCAGATGGATACGAAAGACAGGGAGGAAAGAGGATGAAACCGCTGAATGCTTTTTTATACCTTAGAAACAATTTCAAAAAGGTTCTGCCTGTTTTTCTGTCGCTGGTGGTTGGAGTGTTCATGATTTATTTTTATTCTCTTTTTAGCGCAACCACGGAAAAAATGATGAGTGTGGCATCAACAGATTTGATGGAAAAGTATAATATCGTATATACGGATGATAACAGTCCGCTTCCGGTTAATTTTATGGAGAAGCTGAATAATACGGAGGATGCACAGCCTATCCCGGTTCAGATGAATCTTTCCGGATTTCCCTATTATCGTGGAGGAATGGGCGGCACAACAATACTGACGTTTAATGTATTTAGCGAGGATGTGTCCTCATTACTGGAGAATTGCGGTGTACAGCTTATCAGTGGCAGCCTTCCAGGGAATAACCGGTCAGAACTCCTGGTGCCACATGAATATGCGCTGCAGAATAACCTGAAAGTCGGTGACTATGTGGGAACGGAAGTATCGGATGAGGATATGCTGTATGGCAAGTACAGAATCTGTGGATTGACAAAAGGAGATGTGCTATTTACAGTTACCTGTCAGCCATGGGAGGAAACAAGTGAACAGATCATGAAAAGAAGTGTGATGTACCGGAGCCAGCCGCTCAGTGAGAAGACTCAGGAATGGCTGCTTAAGGATTTGCCCGCAAATGTGGTAACCCGGTCCCGCTCTTATTATGAACAGGAATATCGTGCAACTATCCTGTCAATGCAATCCATGACGTATATTCTGACGGCGGCTATGGTTCTGGTACTGTGTATTGCATTGGGCAGCTTAAATGCAATCCTTATTGAAAATCGCAAAAATGAAATAATGATCTTACATTCCATTGGTTATACCAGCAGGCAGCTGTCACGTAAGATTTGGCTGGAGAATTTTCTGGTATGTGTGTGCGGATTTCTGACGGGTATCATTTTTACAGTGCTGGTTGTGGGGCTGGTAAATTGCTTTCTGATGCAGCCACATGGAAAAATTCTGGAAGTAATGAATTTAAGAGGGATTACAGCAGCATGTGCCATTCCGGTAATCGTATCCGTTTTCAGTATATTACCCGCTTTGAAAAGATCGCGTAATTTTTAAGGAGATATAAAAAAGTAGAAGTGCAAAAGGCTAGAGCGTGTTTTAAAATTGCTACACCTTGGTTATTTTAACCAAATTAATATTG
>OASR01000038.1_pt1 | contig 105340 bp, 95 predicted proteins | sample 1475751 | NCBI WGS metagenome assembly OASR01 (sample SAMEA2579907, study PRJEB22360) | human gut metagenome | biome: human gut; feature: human-associated habitat; material: faeces | place: Denmark | collected 2008/2010 | reverse complement strand
ATATTAAAAGATATGGTGCGGCAGCCGATGATGCCGGCTGCGTTGCAGCCAAATCCCATGCACATAGTCAAAGCCTGTTTCCCGCACGCCTGGCATTTTTTAAAACACCTGTCCAGATTAAATGCGACTCTTGGCAAATATCCAAAGTCCTCTAACAAGGTAAACATCGGGAAGAAAATTGCCATTGGCGGCAGCATGACGGACACCACCCATGCCAGGACACGATATATTCCAAATATAAGAATCTCATATACTACGGTGGGGGCACCTATATTTTGAAAGAATAATACCAGTTGGTCTTCTAACAGGAACAGTCCTTTACTTAAAAGCTGTGACGGATAATTTGCCCCGGTGATGGTTAGCCAGAAGACAAACAGCAATACCAGGAACATAATCGGAAAGCCGCTTACCTTGCTTGTGAATAAACGGTCCAGCCGACGATCCTTTCGGTTATAGGATTTATCTTCGAAATCAACGGTATCCCTGCATAAATCTTCTGCTTTCTTTACGAAGGCTGAGGCGATATCATCGCTCAGCTGCTCTCTGGAAATGTCCAGGTCTGCTAAATTGGAATTGATATCGGAAAGGATATTATGTATCTCTTCATTTTCCAGAAGATCATTTCCAATATGCTGCTGCATGGATTTACGCAGGCAGTCATCTGCATCCAGCAGTCTGGCACAGAGCCATCTGGTGTCCGGTACGCCTTTGCAGACTTTATCAACGGACGGTTCCAGCTGGTGAATAGCTTCTTCTATATAATCGGGATAAACTACCAGAGGTTCTTTGTTCTCTTTTTCTTCCCAGACCTGATTCAGACCTTCAAATATCTGATCCAGGCCTTTTTTGCTTCGGGCTGTTATTCCGATGACCGGAACTCCTGTTTTTTCAGCTAATGATTCCAGTTGTATCTTAATCTGCTTTTTTTGGGCTTCGTCCATTAGGTTGACACAGATTACCACATTGGTGCAGGCTTCCAGAATCTGCAGAACCAGATTCAGATTTCGTTCCAGGCAGGTCGCATCACACACCACAACGACTGCATCGGGGTGTTCAAAACAGATGAAGTCTCTCGCTACCTCTTCTTCAATGGAATGTGCCATCAGAGAATAACATCCCGGGATATCTACCATAACATATCCCTGATTACCATAAGAACAATATCCCTGGGCATTGGCTACCGTTTTGCCCGGCCAGTTGCCTGTGTGCTGTTTCATTCCCGTCAGCTGATTAAAAACAGTACTTTTTCCCACATTGGGATTTCCGGCAAGTGCAATCACTTTATCGTCTTCTCTCTCTTTTTGAATCACTAGTTCCCTGTCAGCAGAACTCATTCCTGATGACGATCTGTTTAATCCCATATACCCCTCCTGTTAATCACTGCATTCTACCATTACACTTCCCGCATCTTCTTTACGAAGAGCTATTACAGCACCTCTTATTAAAAAAGCACAGGGGTCTCCCAAAGGGCTTTTTCCCACACACTCAACTGTTGTGCCTTCTATCATTCCTATATCCTGAAGCCTGCGCCTCATTTCTTTTAAGGAAATCAACTCTGTGATCACTGCCTTTTCGCCTCTTTTTAATTCAGTAAGTTGTACTACATGGGTCATATATTTCTCTCCTTTGGAATATAATTAGAATAGTGCAGTATGATACTATATTCTAATGTATGCTGACTGAAGCCTTTTGGTTACACAAAATTAAAATCCGCAGCTGACTGCCCGGTATTTGACCTTTCCGGCAGTCGCCAATATCCCGCAGCCTTTCCTTTGGCTTGCTGCTGACGGGAATAAAATTTTTGAATGATTGGAGATGTATACTATGACCGTAAATGAAAATGTTGCCTTATTTTTAAACTACCGCTTCTTTCAAAAATTATTTGAACACTATTACCGGAAGAAAATAAATTCTCCCTGCTTTTTAATGAAACAAAATGAAAAATGGACAATTGTTACCTACAATGTTTCCATATAAGAACAATATAAAACTATATGCTGCTGGCGGAACAGAATTGGGACATGTTTCCATAAAAGAACAAAAAAATAAGGCAGTTCTCACCGCCTTATTTTTCCATACCCACATTATTTAAAATTTCAGCCAGTTCATCTTCGGTCTGAACAAAGCTGTCTACCTCTGACAGCAGGGAACGAAACGGCATCTCAGCCGTATCTTCTCCATAGATCACATACTGGTCTTTTCCTGCATTTTTGGAGCAGTACAAGGCCTGGTCAGCTCTGCTTAAAAGCTCTTCATATGTCTTTCCGGCTTCGGGAAATACTGCGATACCAATGCTGACGGAATAATCATACCCTTTGAATCCTTTTCCCAGTGTATGACAGAGCTGTGAAGCTTTTTCGATCATATCCCGGATGGATTTTATACCGCGCAGCAGTACAATAAATTCATCACCACCAATTCTGCCAGTGATATCCGTGCTTCTTACACAGCCTTTCAATTGTTTAGCGATCTCAATTAACAATTCATCCCCATAAGGGTGGCCATAACCGTCATTTACCTGCTTAAAATCATCTAAATCTATAAAACACAGTGCTGACTGCTGGGAAGACTCATTAATCAGCACCTCACTGATCTTCTCTTCCAGTGCCTTTCTGTTATACAGCCCCGTCAATCCATCTGTGTTGGCTACTTTCTTCCATTGCTCCAGTTCTTTGTAACGCTGGTCCACATTGACCATCTTGCCCATCAAAGTCAGGCACTCACCGGTTTCCTGATTCCAGATGGAATGAATATATACATCAAACCATTCGTAGGTATCTTTATTTACCATCAGGCGAACCTGAACTTTACAGGTTACATTCTGGCTGGTAAGTACCATCAGATGCTTTATAAATTTGTTTTTGTCCTGCCCATACAGAAATTCGCTGCTCTGTATCCAGTGTCTGGCATCCTCGATGATGATATTCCCTCCAAAAACTTCCCTGAATTTTTCAGAAAAACTGATGAAGTCTCTCTGGATATCATAATCAAATACAATATCTCCTGACAATTCCGTAATGATCCGGTATTTTTCCCGTTCAAGCTCCAGCAGCTGTAAGGTCCGGTCTGATATATTTGTCATATTTGCAGTCGTTTTCTGTTGGTATTCATCTTCGTAACCAAACGTACTTGCATTTTCATCTGTCAAATTTAAAAGATATTGGTACATCTCATCTGCATTTTCGGTAAAACATTTCAAAAGCCTGGGATTAAATGTCCCGCACTCCCCATTTAGAATCATCTGGATGGCTTCCTGATGGCTGTAAGCAGGCTTATACACCCGCACGCTTGTCAATGCATCATAGACATCCGCAAGTGATACAACCTGTGCCCAAATGGAAATCTCATCTCCCTGAAGCCCATCGGGATAACCTTTCCCGTCCCAGCGCTCATGGTGATGTCTGCAGATATCCAGGCAGTATCCCATAAAGTCCTGGCTTTGTATGTATTTTAGCTTTCTTGCTACTTCACATCCCTTAACCGTATGAGTTTTCATAATCTCAAACTCTTCACTGGTAAGCTTTCCGGGCTTATTTAAGATGGAATTGGATATTGCGATTTTACCAATGTCATGCATGGCGGCAGCTTCTGATATAGTATCAATCTGCTTCGCGGTAAGATTATATCCGGGAAATTTCTTAGATAATTTTTGTAGTAAAAACTTTGTTATGATTCGAATTCTTAAAATGTGCTGCCCTGACTCCATATTTTTAAACTCTATGATACTGCTTAGGGCATCCAGCAGCTGCCTTGTCTGGCTGCGCAGCGCCTGTGTCTGCTGTTCTACCAGTTCCTCCAGACTCTCCTGTCTGCTGTATAACGCCAGTACATTTTTCACACGCCTTCTTACAATATCCGGATTGAACGGCTTCGTTATAATATCCGTAACTCCCATAGCATAGCCTTTTTTCATGACGCTTTCGGAATTCTCCGCTGTAATCATCACTACCGGAAGACGCTCCAGCAGATTCTGCCTCTGCAGGCTTTCCAATACCCCAAACCCGTCTATCACAGGCATCACAATATCCAGGAGTATAATATCAATTTCATGTTTTTTCTGGGAAATTAACTGCAGAGCCTGTTCACCATCGCAGGCTTCCAGCACATTGTAGTTCTGATAGAACATTTCATTGAGGATTGCCCGGTTCAGTTCCATGTCGTCGACTATTAAAATGGTTCTTCTTTTTTGCTCCATAGTCCACCCTCTGCTAATCCAGTTTTTCTATTACATGTATGATATTCGTATAAGTATTTTTTACCCGTTCAAACAGCTCCGGAATCTGATCGTCATTACCGGATCTGATGCAGTCCACCAAATCAGCACAGACTGACTGCAGGATGCAAAATCCTAAGTTCCCGGCAACCCCTTTCAATGTATGGGCATTCATTTCTATTCCCTGGCGGTCTCCTTCATTAACAGATCCTTCCAGATTTTGAAACGTGGGATCCTGAAGAAATTTAACTACAAACTTCGCTAATAAATTTTCATTCCCACAAAAACGATCTTTCACAGCAGAATAGTTTTCCTGCCCTAATTCCTCATATACGTTCCTTATCTCCATAACCTGCTCCAATCCTGTTCACTTTCTATCTATTATAAAGGTGTAAACATGAATAGTCAATGAATTTTGGACTTGGAGCAGTTGTATTTACTCCAGTACAGCCCCGGTACTTCCGGAGGTTACACTTCTTGCATATCTCGCCAGATATCCTTTCGTTATCCGTGGTTTTCGGGGTTTCCATTCTTTTCTGCGAACTTCCAGTTCTTCATCTCCAACCAGAATACGGATTTCATTTTCCGGAATATTGATCTCAATCATATCCCCTTCCCTGATCAGCGCGATATTTCCTCCCACTGCTGCTTCTGGAGACACATGACCGATTGCTGCGCCTCTTGTGGCACCGGAGAACCGTCCGTCTGTAATCAGTGCCACACAGTTGCCCAGACCGCTTCCCATAATGGCGGATGTGGGATTTAACATTTCACGCATACCCGGACCTCCTTTTGGTCCTTCGTAGCGGATGACGATGACATCTCCTGCATGAATTCTGTCTCCATATATTGCTTCCAGTGCATCTTCTTCACAGTCAAAAACCCTGGCACTGCCTTTGTGACACATCATCTCAGACGCCACTGCCGCTTTCTTTACCACACAGCCTTCCGGTGCCAGATTGCCTTTTAATACCGCAATTCCACCCGTTTCACTATAGGGATCAGACACCGGTCTTATCACCTCTTCATCCATAATTTTACTGTCCCGGATATTTTCTCCTACCGTCTTTCCGGTACAGGTCATAAGTTTGGTATGAAGCAGTCCCAGTTTACTGATCTCTTTCATTACGGCACCAATTCCCCCTGCCTCATTTAAATCTTCCACGTAATGATTACCGGCTGGTGCCAGATGACACAGATTCGGCGTTTTTTTTGATATTTCATTTGCCAGGTCCAAATCCAGTCTGATCCCGCATTCATGTGCTATCGCTGGAAGATGAAGCATACTGTTGGTACTGCATCCCAGAGCCATGTCTATGGCAAGGGCATTTTCAAATGCTTCTTTTACCATAATGTCACAGGGCTTTATATCTTTTTTTACCAGCTCCATAATCTTCATGCCCGCTTGCTTTGCAAGGCGCAGCCGGCTGGCATACACTGCCGGTATGGTGCCGTTGCCGGGCAGCCCCATTCCCAGCACTTCCGTCAGGCAGTTCATACTGTTTGCCGTGAACATACCGGAACAGGAACCGCAGGTTGGGCAGGCTTTGTTTTCATATTCACAGAGTTCACTGTCCGTAATTTCTCCCGTTCTGTTTCGGCTGACCGCTTCGGAAATATTCGAATAGCTGATTTTTTCTCCGGCTAATTTTCCTGCCAGCATAGGACCTCCGCTGACAAAGACAGAGGGAATGTTCAGCCTCGCCGCAGCCATTAACAGACCCGGTACATTCTTGTCACAATTGGGTACCATCACCAGCCCGTCAAAAGGATGTGCCGTTGCCATCGCTTCTGTAGAATCCGCAATCAGTTCCCTTGTAACCAGGGAATACTTCATTCCCTCATGTCCCATTGCGATGCCGTCACACACAGCAATTGCCGGGAAGACGATTGGCACGCCTCCTGCCATGGATACCCCCTGTTTAACTGCCTCCACTATTTTATCCAGGTTCATATGCCCTGGCACAATATCATTCCGGGAGCTTACGATACCAATAAACGGACGTTTCATTTCCTCTTCTGTCAATCCTAATGCATACAGCAAAGACCTCTGGGGTGCTGCATTTACCCCTTTTTTGATTTTGTCACTTCTCATATTCTCACCCATTTCCGATTGCAGGACTGCCTGCAATACTGCCGCCTTTCTTTTTTACTTTTTACCATGAACCTGGTAGTCCATCCCGCCAGACGGACTACCAGCAGGATGGATTACTAGTGTATCAGCCATCAGTAAATCAGCGTTAAGCACCTGCCATCTGCCCACCCTGCTTTGTGGAATATGCCCCAAATTCAATTTTCCAGCCCGTACCGTTTGTGCATATATAAGACGCTGGTATCCTGTGATTCGAGCCATGTGATATGATGTATTTTAATACATATGTTGTCCAATGTCAATACATACATCATACAACTGTGTATAAAAATAAAGCAGGTACCTCTGTTCAGTACCTGCACCTCCCGGTTTTTGGGAGTCTTCATGATTCAATTTCTAATTCTTTCATAGCATGAAGAATGTGTATTTTCATGGCACTTTTTGCACCCTGGGCATTTCTTGCCGCCAGAAAATCCATGATCATTCTATGATCAGCCAGGGTGTCCTGTACCGCCAGTTCTTTCTCATTGGACAATATCACGCCTTTATCAATAGCCCGGTAGATTACCGGCATCAGCTGGTTCATAAATTCATTATGGGTAGCTCTGGCAATGGCATTGTGAAATCCCTGCTCTACTTCCGTGCGGTCTTCCCCTTTGTTAATTTTTTCTTCTACCTGGCTTCCAAAGCTCAGAATCCGCTTCATTTCCGTATCCGTGGCTCTCATTGCTGCCAGATAAGCTGCCTCAGGCTCAAAGATCAGCCGGATCTCATACAGATCCCTGGCATCCATTTTTGCCTCTGAAAGCGGCTTCAGTGCTTCCATGCTGATATCTGTCATGTTTTCCGATACAAAGGTTCCGCAGCCTCTTTTGATCACCACTACCCCATTTGTAGCCAATATGCGGATTGCCTCACGAAGTGTGGTTCTGCTGACGCCTAATTCCTCAGCAAGGTCATTCTCATTGGGAATCTTATCCCCCGGACCAAAACGTTTCTCTATGGTTATCATAGCCAGTATATCTTCCGAGACACTGTCAGACAATCTTTTTTCTTTTACCATACTATAACCCCTGTCATTTTTGTAACATCATAACACATTCACGGACGCTTTATCAAATATATTTTTAACCCGTCAAGACAATTCAAACATGCCGTTATAAAGCTGATAGTATTTTCCTTTTTGCTCCAACAGCTCCTCATGGTTTCCCCGTTCTATAATACGTCCATTTTCCAGCACCATGATGGCATTGGCATTCCGTACCGTGGACAGGCGGTGGGCAATGACAAATACCGTTCTTCCCTGCATCAGTTTATCCATACCCTTTTCGATGAGTTTTTCCGTCCGGGTATCGATGGAACTGGTAGCTTCATCCAGAATCAGTACCAGCGGATCCGCAATTGCCGCACGGGCAATAGATAATAGCTGGCGCTGCCCCTGGGAGAGATTAGCCCCGTCACTGTGCAGCATGGTCTGATATCCATTGGGCAGTCTTCGGATAAAGGAATGGGCATTGGCAAGTTTAGCTGCCGCCACCACTTCTTCATGATCCGCATCCAGTTTCCCATACCGGATATTTTCTTCAATGGTGCCGGTAAATAGATGGGTATCCTGCAATACCATGGACAGGGAACGGCGCAGATCATCTTTTTTGATCTGCTTGATATCGATTCCGTCATAAGTAATTACACCTTCATTGATTTCATAAAAACGGTTGATCAGATTGGTAATGGTCGTCTTGCCGGCTCCTGTGGAACCTACAAAGGCAATCTTTTGCCCCGGTTTGGCATAGAGGTTTAATCTGTGGAGAATTTCACGATTTTCTTCATAGGAGAAAGATACATCATGAAACCGCACATCTCCTCTCATGGGCACCAGCGTTTCTTTTCCATCTTTATCCGGACAGCTCCATGCCCAGTAATGGTTCTGCACCTCCCTGCATGGCATGCCGTTTGCTCCCGTTTCAGCAGGCGTCAGCGTTACCTTGCCTGCATCTGTCTCTTCTGCTTCTTCTATGACTTCAAAAATGCGCTCCGCTCCTGCGATTGCCACAAGTATAAAATTCATCTGCTGGGTAAACTGGTTAATCGGCATTGCCGTCTGCCGGACATATACCAGATAGCTGGATAAACTTCCCAGATCCATCAGCCCGCTGATTGCAAAAAGTCCTCCGATGCAAGCCGAAATCGCATAATTCAGATAGGAAATGCTTACGATTACCGGCACCATGCGCCCCCCGTGAGTCAGGGCTTCTGTTGCCGATGCCCGCAGTTTTTCATTTCTGCGCTGAAATTCCCGGATATTTTCTTCTTCATGGTTAAACACCTTTACTACCTTGGCACCCTCCACCATTTCTTCCACAAATCCATTGAGGCTGCCCAGATATTTTTGCTGCTCGGCAAAATATTTCTGGCTTTTTTTACTGCTGTAGCGGATAAATGCAAACATGCAGATAAAGGATATGAAGACAATCAGGCTCAGTCTGGCATTCAAAACTACAATCATGACAATGGTTCCTGCCGTGACTATGAAGCTTTGTATCACCATGGTAAAGCTGTTGTTCAGCCCTTCCTGTACCGTATCCATATCATTGGTAAACCGTGACATTAACTCGCCATGAGTCTTTGCATCAAAGTAAGACAGCGGCAGGTTCTGGGTCTTGCTGAACAGATCGCTTCGGATCTCCTTTACCATCTGCTGTGCGGTCCTCACCATCAGCTGGGTATAACCAAAGGTACATAAGACTCCTGTGAGATACATCGCCCCCATAAAGACCAGCATTTTAATCAATCCTGGGATATCTCCCGGGACAATATAGTCGTTCACAATAGGCTTTAATAAGTAAGTGCCGTAAATATTGGCTCCCGCCGAAACCACCACCATAACCGTGACGAGGCAGAGGGCAAAAATATGGCGTTTGAAATAGCGCAGCATGGTTTTTAACGTTTTCTTTATATTCCTTGGCTTCTTATACCCGATTACTTTTGCCATTATTTATCAGCTCCTTCCTGCTGGGAATGATATACTTCCTGATAAATGGAGTTCGTCAGGACCAGCGTCTCATGAGTTCCTACCGCATCGATACGCCCGTCATCCAATACAATAATCTGGTCTGCATGTTTAACCGAACTGATTCTCTGGGCAATGATAATCTTCGTGGTATCTCCCAGATCCCGTTCCAGTCCGTCCCGTATCTTCTTTTCCGTTGCCGTATCCACAGCGCTGGTAGAATCGTCCAGAATTAATATTTTCGGACGTTTTAAAAGTGCCCGGGCTATACAGAGGCGCTGCTTTTGTCCGCCGGAGACATTGACGCCTCCCTGCCCCAGATCAAAATCCAGCCCCTGGGGTATCTTGCTTATGAATTCATCGGCACAGGCAATCCGGCATGCCCAGTTTATTTCGCTGTCATCCGCCTTTTCATTTCCCCAGAGTAAATTATCCCGGATCGTTCCGGAAAATAATGTATTTCTCTGCAACACCATACCGATTGCTTCTCTTAAATGCTTCATCGGATATTCTTTTACGCTGATGCCATCGATTTTAACTGTACCTTCCGTCACATCATAGAGCCTGGGTATCAGCTGCACCAGGGAAGTCTTGGCAGATCCTGTACCACCGATAATTCCTACCGTCTGCCCCGCTTCGATATGAAATGTGATATCGCTTAGTACAAATTCTTCTGCTTCCACTTTGTATTTGAAATTGACATGTTCAAAGTCAATGCTTCCTCTGCCTACTTCGATGTCCCTTGCCAGGTCATCTTTGATTTCACTTTGTTCTTCCATGACTTCCTGGATACGAACTGCACTTGCAACACTTCTGGTCAGCATCATAAATACATTGGAAAGCATCATCAGGGAATTTAAGATCTGCAGCACATAGCTTAAAAACCCGGTCAGTTCCCCTACCTTCATATTGCCCACATAAATCAGATTCCCACCAAACCACAGGATTGCAACAATGGTAAAATACATAACAAACTGAAAACACGGCATGTTCAGCATTGCCGTATGAAATGCCTTTTCACTGGTAAACTGTAAATCATCGTTTACCTCTTTAAATTTTTCTTTTTCGTAATTTCCACGAACGAAGGATTTCACAACCCGGATGGCGATAAGGTTTTCCTGGGTTACCCGGTTTACCATATCTACTGCCCTTTGCATCTTCCCATACATGGGTCGCAGCTTCCGTATGATACAGATAAGCGCAATCGCCAGTATAGGAACTGCAGCCACAAAGACAAGTGCCAGCCTGGCATTGATTACAAAGGACATAGTGATTGCCATAACCAGCATGACGGGTGCCCGTACAGCCGGACGAATGCCTCCGCTGATGGCATTTTGCAGAACCGTTACATCACTGGTAAGCCTGGTGACCAGTGACGAAGTGGAAAATCGGTCCATATTCCCAAAAGAAAACTCTGAGAGCCTGCGAAATTCTTCCCCGCGAAGCTCTGCTCCAAATCCCTGTCCCGCCAGCGCCGCAAATCTTGCATACAAGATTCCCAGCAGCAAAGATAAAAGCGCGCACAGAGCCATGAGCGAACCTTTCAGAAAGATATAGGAAACATCTTTATTCACCACACCCACGTCAATGATATCTGCCATAATCATGGGAATAATTAATTCAAACATCGTTTCCAGCACAACACAGATGCAGCTGATGTAAAGATACTTTTTATAATTATGAAAATATCTCATAAATTTCTGAATCATTGCCTATTCTCCTCTCCTGCTATTTACCGGTTATATTTTCATACATCCGGTTTAAAAAATGCCGATATTGCCCCTTTTCCTCCTCTGTGAAACCCTGGAGGCTTCTTTCATCTGCTTCTTCACAGATTTTCTCCCACTTTGCAAGGGAAGCAAGCCCTTCCTCCGTCAATACAATATGAAATGCCCTGCGGTTTCCCGCAACATCCATCCTCTTTATCAATCCGTTCTTTTCCATCGTATCCAGCATTTTTGACATGGTAGCCGGCTCCACATTGCAAAATGCAGCCAGTTCCTTCTGCATACATGCCCCATGATCATAGAGATAATGCAGGACTTTAGGCTGCCCCACACAAAGCCCTACCTCCAATAACCTTGGACGGATCATATTTCTCTGGGCATGAAATGTTCTGGTGAGCAACAGATGGAGAGAATCTTCTCTAATATCTATATTCATTTGTAATACCTCCTATCATTAGTTGACTAACTATTAGTATACTAACTATATCCCTATATGTGACGGGCGTCAATACTTCTTTGTGATGTATCTCTGAACTAAACCCAAAAAGAGCTGGAGACTACTTTCTGTCCCCCAGCTCTTTCGGCACTGCCTATATGATACAAAGCGTATATTTACACCATTACCCCACACAATTCATCGCGATCCCCACCGGAGTCACCAGAAATGGATTCTCCGGCTTTATCGTTTTAATTCCTGTTTTTTTCTCGAAGATTTCCTCAATTCCCGTGAGACAGCAAGTTCCTCCGCACAGATAAATTCCTTTGATTTTCTGATCATGAATATATTTATTGACGATAGATGCCATTTTTTCAAATACCGGTTTTACCACAGGAAAGATTTCATTGTGATTACTGTAATCCTGCTTCATGGCCTCTGCTTCTTCAAATGATATATGGTATCTTCCGGAGAGAACAAGCGTTACATGTGTTCCTCCCGTTGCCTCGTCCTGTATTTCTTCTACTTTGCCGTTTTTAATAATTGCAAGTCCCGTTGTACCGCCTCCGATATCAACGATGACACCATCTTTGATTTCATAGACTGAGTTTGCGGCAGATGGCTCGTCACAAACGCGAATAACCTCGAATCCTGCGCCTTCTGCTACATACGTATGAGTTTTTAAACTGCTCTGTGTTCCAGCAGGCATGGCAATGGCACATTGTGTCAGTTCACATTTCAGGCGTTCTTCCAGCTTTGCTTTTAATTTTTTTACAATCTCAAGCGCTCCCAGATAATCTACCACCACACCGTCTCTCAGTACTCGGGCACTTTGTTTTTCACATGCCACAGGCTGATTATTTTCATCTAATACGGCAATTACAATATATGCCGTCCCCAGATCCAGTCCTACTTTTAACCTGCCTTTATAGGGAAATGTTTTTTCCTCAGCTTCTGTGACTCGTTTCATGTATGCATTTATTTTTTCTATATTCATCTAAAACGCTCCCGTAATTACAAAATTTTATTGATTTGCTCACCCTTTAACCACTTATCTATATTGCGGAATACAATTTCAGCTCTGATTTCCATAGATTCTTTTGTGGCAAATGCCACATGGGGTGTTACGATGGTATTTTTTGCATGAAGCAGAGGGTGATCCGTAGAAAGGGGCGGTTCCACTTCAAATACATCTATGCCTGCTCCCGCAATGCGTCCTTCGTTCAGCGCATCTGCCAGAGCGTCAGAATCCACAACAGGTCCTCTTGCCGCATTGATCAGGATGGCTGATTTTTTCATGTATCCGATCGTCTCCTCATTGATGAGATGACGGGACTGCTCCGTTAAAGGACAGTGAAGTGCTATAATATCTGCTTGTTCCAGCATTTCTTTTAATGGCAGATAAGTAATCAGTTCGCTGTTCTCCTTCTTTGAAAAGCCGTTATAGGCAATGACTCTGCACCCAAATGCACTGCAAAGCTGAGCGGTACGCTGGCCAATTGCTCCTGTACCTATGATTCCCACTGTTTTTCCTTTTAATTCAAAGCCAACCAGTCCATCCTTGGTTTTTCCTTCTCTGCAGCGTGCATCCACCTGGGGAACATTGCGAAGAAGGGATAACATCATACCCAGCGTAAGCTCTGCAACGGACTCATTCGAGTAACCGGATGCATTGCTGAGAGCAGCTCCCACTTCTTTTGAAGCGTGAAGATCCACATGATCCACACCGGTAAATGCCACATCGATAAATTTCAAATGGCTGCAATTGCGGATTACTTCCTGCTTCAGCGGCATATTCGCCAGGATCAGGATATCCGCATCCCTGCTTTCTTCTTTTAACACTTCCACATTACTGCTTTTTTCGTATGCAAGAAAGCTATGTCCTGCTTCTTTCAGTGGTTTTACATAGCTATTTAATATATCCTCGCTGACTGCCAGGGATTCTAACATTACAATATTCATGAATTTACTCCTTTATTCTTTCGTAAGATTTAAAAAACAATGTAAAGTATACATCAGCCGCCTTTAGAAATCAATAATGCCTCACGGTGTAAATACGTCGTAATAAAAAGCGTACTGCTGCAAAATGCCGGCAAAACCCTGATATTTTTCAAATGGAAATCCCTCCGGATAATGGCGGTCTAATACTTTCTGGATATGGGTATCTATGGGAAATGCATCGATGTGATGCAGTGCAAACAGACATATGCATTCTGACACTTTGATTCCAACTCCGCACAGCTTTAAGAGTTCTCTTCTGGCATCTTCATACTTTAAATCATAGAGACGGTATAGATCATAACCTCCGCTTATCACCATATCTGCGGTTTTTCTGATATACTTATTCCGGTATCCCAGGCTGCAGGAACTTAAGTCCTCTTCCTCCAGACCTGCAAGTGCTTCCGGGGATGGAAAAGTATAGTATGTTTCATTTCGGAAATTTGTTCTTTTTTCCCCAAAGGCTCTGCAAAGGGACTCTACGCATTTTTTTATTCGGGGTATGTTATTCTGCTGGGATATGATAAAAGTAATGACCATTTCCCACAGTTCCTGGCGCAGAATACGGATACCCTTACCATATGCACAGGCTTGCTGCATGTATTGATCCTTACTTTCAATCCGGTCTTTAAATGCCCCATAATCGGTCATGAGGTCAAAGTACGTTTCCCAGATATCATGAAACTCATCTTCGTCACATGAAAAAGTAATTGTTTCCTCCTGCTGCAATATTTCCAGATACCGTCCCCGGGCAATCAGGGAATAGCTTCCGTCTTCTCTTCTGTTTAAGCGAAAACACTGCCCGGAATCAGCGATCTGTGCAATATCAAAATCCTTTATTGTCTTTTTTATCTTTATTGTTTTATCTGTCATGTATTTTCCTTACTGTCTTTTTGTAAATGTAAAATTAATCGTTGGACTTTAAATGTACAATCTTATTTTTCGTCCTGTTTTCTATGATTTCCAGCTGCCCGATACTCTGGACAAATTTAGCAAAGGTCGCATATCCGTAATCTTTCACTTTAAAGTTATCAAACTTGCGGTGTATCCGGTTGCCCAAAAATGCCAGTTCCATGCCTTCCCTGCCGCTGCTGCGTACCAGATTAATGGCATATTCAGACAGCTGCTCTTTCTTAATATTATTATCCTTCATACGAACCATAATGGCATTGTTGTTTTTGGTGAGTTCAAAGCTTTCCATTTCTTCCAGGAACTTAGACAGAGAACTGTATCCATAATTACGGACATCAAAGTCGGAATATTTTTTCACCAGGCGGCTGCCGATTTCCCCAAGTCCGGTCATCCGGTCCTTGTCATCATTTTCTGTTATAATGGACACGATATCATTCTCAATAACACGCTTGCTGATAATACTGCTGTCCTCCATCCCCTGCTGGCTGTCGCCCAGACGGTTCCTGCTTCCCATGGAACTGTCACTCAAGCGTCCCTTGTGGACAAATACTTCTTCCTGTGTTTCCTCATCCTGTTCTAACAAGATCTCCAGATTTGTAAATACCGTACAGGCAGCACGGAAGGATCTTGGTGTCTTCTCTTCCCCCATCCCAATTACATCTTTGCCGGATTCCCGCAATCTGCCGGCTAAACGCGTAAAATCACTGTCACTGGATACAATGCAGAACCCATCCACATTGTTGGTATACAAGATATCCATGGCATCGATAATGAGCGCGGAATCAGTCGCATTTTTCCCAACCGTATTGCTGAACTGCTGAATCGGCATAATGGAATTTTCTAACAGTGCCTGTTTCCATTTCGTTGTCTGGGCACTGGTCCAGTCTCCATAAATTCTCTTGTATGTGATGACTCCGTACTTGGTCATTTCATTCAAAATACAGGAAATATATTTTGAAGAAATATTGTCTGAGTCAATCAATACTGCAAATGTTTTTTCTTTCATTTATATGTTTACCCTCTTTTCATTTCATCTCTTATAAATCAATACACAAAACTCCTGAGCAGCTCTTTTAAAAGCTGTTCCAAATCCGCTTCTGCGCATCCTCCCTCTTTTCGGTCATCTTCAAATCCGCTATAATAGCCATACAGAAGTTCTAATTGCAGCCAGCGTCCCTCTTTTACCGCCTTAATCACTATATCTGCTGCTGCATTATTTTTGTAAACATAGCGGGACAGCGCTTTTGCGATCCCGTCAATATTTCTCTTATCTAACAACCTTTCTTTGGATCTCCGGTTCAGCTTTTCTGCCAGTTTCGGATTCTCCTTCATCATTTCGTCGTAGTCTTTCCATTTTTCCAATCTTCCGATCTTCTCCTTCATTTGGCACTTATTGCGTAATTTTTCTTACTTTATTATAATTTAAATGAACGCAAATAGCAATGTTATCTGAGGGATTCTTTTGATAAAGTTAATATTTCCAGTTTTTCAGATGCAAAACAGGCAGCCCCTTCCCAATTCAATCTTAACCTTTTCATAAGCTTATCTTCATTTTTTATAAATGAATGCACCTACATTTTTTATTGTTTTCTTCACCAGGTATGATATACTCTTTTAATATAATTTGAAACTGATACATAATATAAACATACAGAGCGTTTAACTGGTACAGCATTGCTCAATGCTGTACCAGAACTCTTAGATTGCTCCCAAAAAGGATGTGATAGCAAGATGTTAAGAACAAAGAAATTTATATTGTCGGAACAGAATGCGGATATGGTTGCTGACATCATAGTGGAAACACTGCAGCAGCTTTCTGTGGAACCGGAAGTAATATTAAAGATACGCCTCTCTATGGAAAAAGCACTGGACAGCTGGATGGAAAAAGGATTAGCTCCCAATTCCGGAGAATTAATTATCCAGACACGTCTGAAAAAAGTGCAGATTACGCTGAAGGTACAGGGCAAAGAAGCAAATCCATATGAGCAGAATGACGATGACCAGTTTGGGGATGCATTTTTCAGCCAGCCCTTTCTGGCGGCGATTGGCAGTGGAAGCAGCTGCGGCTATGTCTACTCCAAGGGCATGAATATTGTTTCAGCAAATATCAAACACAAGTCTACCAATCCATTTTTACCAATAGTAATTGCAGTTCTCCTGGCACTTGCTGCCGGAGTAATCACCCATTACCTGCCGACGGAGGCCTCCGACTTTATACTGAACCAGGTGGCAGCTCCTCTTTTTGACAAATTTACCGGCATCCTGACTACGGTGATCTGCCCGATGCTGTTTTTTGCTGTTGTATGGGGCATTTACCATATTGGAGCACCAAACCGGCTGGGAAGTGTGGGGAAAAAAGTTCTCCTGCACTTTTGCACCATCCTCATCGGGATGACCATATTGGGCGGGATTGCTGCAGCTGTGTTTACACAGGTACATTTACCAACAGCGGGAGTTGAGGGCATACAGTCAGAATCTATTTTCCAATTGCTTCTTGACGCAATTCCCGAGAATGTGATTGACCCGTTTCAAACAGCAAATGCCATACAGATTATCATTCTGGCTGTGCTGGTGGGCATGGCAATGGTACTGTTGCAGCACAGAATCAGCATTGCCGGACAGTTAATGGAACAGTGCAGCGCCATTTCCCAATGCATTGTCGGCTTTATTTCCACCATTTCACCGATTTTCATTTTTTTAAGTATTTACCGGCTTATCGCAGGCAATTACATACCGCTGCTTTTATATATGCTGCAAATGGCGGGTGTCTATCTGCTGTGCATGGCAATTGTTTTCCTTGGGTATCTGGTATCCGTCCGGATAAAAGAAGGGGTTTCGCCAATTCGTATCCTGAAGATTATTATGCCTTCCTCCTTACTTGCCTTAGTAAATGCTTCTTCGTCCGCAGCTTATTCCAGTATGAGAAATAACTGTGATAAAAAACTGGGGATCGACCACAGGCTTTCGAAATTTACGATTTCCTTTGGAAGTGTGGTGTTTAAACCGGCTGCCGTGGTGCACTTAATTCTTCTGACCGTATTTTGCGCACAGGCATACGAAGTCAACATAACCATCGGCATGCTGGTGGTCACAATGCTTGTATCCTTTGTACTGGCTGCAGCGGCTCCTTCCATTCCAGGCGGATTTCTCGCCGGATATGCAGTCCTGTTTGTACAGGCGGGGATTCCGGCTGAAGCACTTGGGCTGGCTGTCATAGCTGATATTGTTATGAACGCACTGAATGCTGCAATCAATGTATTTATTTTACAATTAGAGGTTTTTCATTGTGCAAAAAGAGCAGATATGCTGAATACTGAAATTTTACAGAAATCTTAAATATCATACATACTCATAAGAAACTGTCTCCTGTGCATACTAAGTACAGGCATACGTTTGCCGTAACATTTATGCCAGTCTGCGGTGCTTCATTAACGGTGAATAGCGCACCCGCTGCTGTTCATTACGCAATGCAGTACCAGCTTGTGCATAGAAAGGAGATGGATTATGGATAATAAAGGTTATAATAATTATGACGTTACCGAACTTCCCCAGTCTTGTAAATCCGTTATGGAACACATGGTAAGCGAACTGGATAAAGAGGAAGAAGAGGCAGCCGTCCAGTCCAGCACAAAAAGCAAAAGTAAAAGCAAAAAGAAGAAAAAACATTCTTAAAATATGAATATCTTATTCTCAAAGATGCAGCCCTGCAAGAGCATCCGGACCATATTGATCCGGGTGCTTTTTTGTTATGATTTCCATAACAATTATTTTCTTGTACCATATATTATCTTAAAAGCAAAATTTTGCAAAGGAGGTTCTATGCTTAAGAAAACTCTATCTGTTCTCTTATCGATGGTGCTGCTCTTTTCCTTCTTCCCTGTTTTTATGGTTTCTGCGATTCCTCCTTCGTCGCATCCTCTTTACCGCGGAATTGACGTGAGCTTTTATCAGGAAGATATTGATTTTGAACAGGTTGCTGACTCCGGGATTCAGATTGTATATATTCGATCCAGTCTGGGAGGCGATTATATTGATCCCAAATTCGAGGACAATTACCACAAAGCATCTGCAGCCGGGCTGTCCATTGGCTTTTATCATTATGTAACAGCAAGAAGCATCTCCCAGGCTCAGTATCAGGCACAATTTTTTGTAAATACCATTCAGGGCAAGGATTTTGACTGCCGGCTGGCTATGGATTTTGAAGACCTTCAATATCTCACTGATACAGAAATTAATGCCATCGGATTAGCATTTATACAGACTGTGGAACAATTAAGCGGCAAGAAAGCCGTGGTCTACAGCGATTCCTACAATGCCGGCTACTCATTCAGCGGAGCCGTTACCAACTACCCGCTGTGGGTAGCAGAATACGGCGTCTCCTCTCCTTCCGACACTTCGAATTGGAGTTTCTGGGTGGGCTGGCAGTATTCGGATACCGGCAGCGTACCTGGAATCAGTACCGCTGTGGATCTGGACTATTTTACCGATGGTATCTTTCTAAACAGCAGCGGTCCGATCACTTCAGTTCCGCCCCCCACCTCTCCCTCCACTTCTTATGTGGATTATGAGGTAAAACCCGGTGATACCCTCTGGAGTATAGCCCATCTCTATCATACCAGTATCACCGCGATTGCAAATGAAAATGCGCTGTCTGATCCTAACCTCATCTACCCGGGGCAGATCCTGCGCATACCAATTGCGGATGATACCCCATCAGACGAGACTTACCTGACCTATACGGTAAAACCCGGTGATACGCTCTGGGCAATCGCACACCAGTACCATACCAGTATCGCAAACCTTGTAAGTCTGAATCAGATTCAAAATGAGAATCTGATCTATCCCGGACAAAGACTTAAAATTCCCTGCAAACCCAATGCAGGTTCCCAAAATCCGGTGGTGTGGTATACGGTTAAAGCCGGTGACACACTATGGGCAATTGCTGTCCGATACCATACTACTGTCGGCGCTCTTGCTTCGATTAACCATTTATCCAATCCTGGGTTTATACTGGTGGGGGAGAAACTTCTGATCCCTTGATGTTTGTACGGGGTCAGACTGGGTCGACAAATTCCTTAACGATTAATCCGGATCAGACTGTAGCTTCTGATCCCTTGGTATTTGGGCGGGTCGGACTGAATCGACAGTTTCTTTAATGTCCGTTCCAGGTCCCGGGTATTTGATGGCGCGATATCCCGTTCGCACAAATTTATTCAAATAAAAGACGCCTGCAACATTGCCAGATAAGCAATACTGCGGGCGTCCTGTTATTCTATTCTCTTATTTCATCCTCTTTTAAAAGCCCATAATGACTCGTTCGTTTACACTCATTACGAACTCTTCCATTTTCTTTTTATCCGGCTCATCCGGCAAAGAGGTATTTTTCGCCGCATCGTCCAGACGGTTTTCATAATCGGACAAAATATCATAAAACTCATCCCGGTACATGCCGTCTTCTTTTTGAAATGCTCCATTTCTCACACTCATCAAAAGGTCATGTTCTTGTTCACGGTAAGTACAAATCTCTTCTTTTTCCAGGATGTCAATTGCCATCATGAAGAGCCGGAGCAGATGCATCGCATGTTTATTCAGATGATTCTCATCCTTTTTATGATTACGCTTCCCGATCTTGTCATACTCTTTCACCACATTGTTCATCTCACACCAGATATTGCGGTAATCTCTTAATGGATAATGAGTCAAATGTGTATCCATAAATATTTCCTGTTCAAATTCCGGGTTGACGGCCTTGTCCAGATAAATCTTCAGGCTGCCATTTGCAAACCGGGCATATCGTTCCTGAAAATTGTACATGGAATTTTCTACAGATCGCAGTATATGCTGTTCCTTTTCAGCCTGGGGCATCGTATCCCTTGCCAGGGCATTTTGCAGGCGCCGCAGCTGCTGTCCCGCATAGCCGCCAAATGAATGAATAGCGCGTTTGGATAAAAAGAGTTTTTTATGATCCAGCAGCTCCTGCCCTATTGGCGATATATACAGATAGTGCTCCTGCTTTAGACCCAGCATTTCACAGGTATTGGGATTACAGTCCATTAATAATTTTATAATCTTGTTAAATGTGTAAATGGTTGTATCGGTTCTGTTATCTACATATTGATCATAACTGCTAAGCCCAATCAGATCTGATTTACGATTGACCGCAATCCCGCGGATATCATAATCACTGGATTCCACATTGGTTCCGTAAGCATAACTTCCAGCAACAGAAAGGAGAATCAGGTTTTTCCCCAGATGCTCGTCCTGCCAGAGGAAATCATACTCCGGTGTATGTATCAGGTTTTTAAAGTTCATGTTTGTCACCTAATTTTCCTTTCCGTTAGATCTGTTACTTCAATCCACTATGATTCCTTACTTCAATCCGCTTATATTCCCGGTCCTAATAAAAGAAAGATTCTCCTTTATTTTTGCACTTGTCCAGTCCCACCATTTTAATTCCAGCAGGTCTTCCACTGTCTGGCTGTCAAACCGCATCTTAATCTTCCTTGCAGGAACTCCGCCTACAATCGTATAGGGCGGCACATCCTTTGTTACTACTGCTCTGGTTCCAATGACAGCCCCATCACCGATATGAACGCCCGCCATAATTACGGCATCATATCCGATCCAGACATCATTTCCGATCACGATGTCTCCCTTGTTATCCCAGGCATCTGTCACATTTTCTTTCTTCAGGTCCCACTCTTCAAAAAAGATGGGAAATGTATAGTTTGAAAGAGATCCCATGGCATGATTTGCACTGGTGAACAAAAACTTAGCCCCACAGGCAATCGAACAGAATTTCCCAATGACCAGCCGGTCTTTATTAACCGGATAGTGATATAATACATTGTTTTTTTCAAAATCTGCTGGGTTCTTTTCAAAATCATTATAGATCGTGTATTTTCCCACTTTAATATTAGGGTCAGATACCACCTGATCTAAATACACGGTTTCATTATCATTACTTCTTGGATATCTTTTATTTACTGGAATAGTCATTTCAAATCCTCCTGTTTTATTGGTTTCCGGGTCTTCTATTTTCTATTCCAGATTATGCAATACAGCGTTTCACCTTGCTTCGCCTCCTTATTCTTCTCCTTTTATACCGGTGCAGATTCACAAATTTGGAATTTCATTTATTTTACACATTATATGATAATCTGTCTGATTTGCCAAGCACATTCTGAAAACTGCAGAAATGAAATTTGAAAACTCTGTGATGAATTTTAAAAACTGCTGTAATGAATTTAATACAGGCTTTCATACATAAGATATTTATTTATGGCAAAGATAAATATGGAAAAATAATTAATTGGAGGAACTAACATGCATTTAGAGCCGAAATTTATCATCGATAAAGAAAACCATCTCGTCCTGGAAGTAATCAGCCCCGGCAATCCCACAGCTTCCTGTACCTGTCAGGATTTTACGGAATTAAAACCCAATACTTCTGAGGGTGCTTCCGAAAAACATCTGCCCATTATTGAAATCAGCGGTAACCAGGTAACGGTTAAAGTGGGCAGTATTTATCACCCTATGACAGAGGAACACAGCATAGCGTGGGTATATCTGCAGACGAAAATGGTGTGCCAGAGGATTCATCTCTGCCCCACCTGTGAGCCAGTGGCGAACTTTGTATTAGCGGATGGCGACGAAGCCGTTGCCGCTTATGCTTATTGCAATCTGCATGGTTTCTGGAAAACAGAGGTTTAAGAAGAATTAAGATTTAAAAACAGCCGGATACAATGGGATTTTGATCGAAATCCATTGCATACCGGCTGCTTTTCTATACACTTTTACACCATCTTACCACGATTCAATTTATTGCCACAATGCGCCCTTTATAGTATAACCTGGTCTCATATGGACGAAGAACCGTCACTTTCTCCGGCAGCGGACCGCTGTAATTACCAAGGAGATATTGATGATCCTTAAGATCTGTTTCCGGATTCCACACCGCTTCTTTTCCGTAAAAGTTACTGGCTGCCACAAGTGTTTCCCCTTTATAGGTGCGTCTGTAAGCCATCACCGATGGATTCTTTACATCCAGCGCCTCAAAATCTCCATATGCAATTACATCATATTCTTTACGCAGACTCACCAGTTTCTTATAATAATGAAAAATAGAATCCGGATCTTTTAACTGCTGGCTTGCATTAATCTTTTTATAATTTTCATTTACCTCAATCCATGGTTTCCCTTTTGTAAAACCTGCCTGGTCTTCTTCACTCCACTGCATGGGAGTGCGGCTGTTATCCCTGGAGTGCACCTGAAGAATCTGGTATGCCTGTGTTTCGTTTAACCCCTTTTCCTGCAGGATCTGAAAATGGTTCAGGCTCTCCACATCCCGATACTTGGAGATATCTTGGAATTCTGCATTAGTCATCCCCAATTCTTCACCCTGGTAGATATAAGGGGTGCCTCTCAGGCAATGAATAACCGTTGCCAGCATCTTGGCTGATTCCTTCCAGTATTTACCCGTATCCCCAAAACGTGACACAACCCTTGGCTGGTCATGGTTGCACCAGAATACTGCGTTCCACGCATGGTTCTTTGCCATATTCGTCTGCCAGTCAAAGAGAATCTGCTTTAATTTTGCAAAATCATAAGGCACCAAAACCCATTTTTCATTTCCCATAAAATCTACCTTTAGATGATGGAAACTAAATACCATGGAAAATTCTTTTCCGTCCTCACCAGCATATTGATAACAGTTTTCCATAGACGTGCTGGACATTTCTCCAACGGTAAGTATTCCATTTTCTTTACCAAAGGTTTTTTCATTCAGTTCTCTCAGATACTTATGAATATTGGGTCCATCTGTGTAGAACTTTCTGCCGTCCCCCTCATAATCATCCTCAAAAGCTTCCTTGCTGATCAGATTCACCACATCAAACCGGAATCCTTTCACTCCTTTTCCCATCCAGAACAGAATGACTTTCTGCATTTCCTTCCTTACTTCCTCATTATCCCAGTTTAAATCCGGCTGGGATATGTCAAATAAATGCAGATAATATTCATCCAAGGCTTCTACATACTCCCAGGCATTCCCACCAAACTTGCTCTCCCAGTTGGTAGGAGGGATACCCGGTCCTTTTCCCCTTTTAAAAATATAATAATTTTTGTACTTTTCATCACCCGCCAAAGCTTTTTGAAACCATTCATGACGGCTGGAAGTATGGTTAAATACCATATCCAGCATAAGTGATATCTCCCTTTTTGCTGCCTCTTTTACCAACTCATCAAAATCTTCCATGGTTCCATAAGATGGATCAATTCGATAATAGTCTGCAACGTCATATCCATTATCCTTCTGGGGTGACAGAAAAAACGGTGTCATCCAGATATAATCTATCCCCAATTCCTTCAAATAATCCAGTTTACTGATCACGCCCTTAAGATCACCGGTTCCGTTTCCCCTGGAGTCTGCAAAAGACTTGGGATAGATCTGGTAAACCGTACTCTTCTTAAAATCTTCCATCATTTGTCCTCCTCTACTCATATGCCCCAATCACAGTTTCCCCAGCCACTGCATTCATATCAGACAGGAACCGGACATTAGATGCATCCCCTTCATCCGTCACAATAAATACCGTGGTAGCCGGGTGTCCTGCTTTTTTAATCTGTTCCATTGAAAAATGAATCAGCGGATCACCGCAGCGCACGGTATCCCCTTCTTTCACAAAGAGCTCAAATCCGTTTCCTTTCATATCTACCGTATCAATACCTACATGAATCAAAATCTCCATTCCGTTATCCAATACCAGACCACATGCATGCCCGGATTCTTCCATGACAACGCTTACGGTTCCATCTGCCGGGGCGACAACCGTTTCACTTTCCGGTTGTATCCCAACGCCATCCCCCATTATTTTCTGTGAAAATACATCATCCGGTACTTTTTCGATCGGGATAATTCTGCCCGTTAATACTGACATCAGAACCTGCTCTTTTTGAGGATTGTTGTGGTTGCAGGAATTGTCAGGATTATCGGGTTTTCCGAGATTACTGGAATTGCCAGCATTGCCAGAATTACCAGGGTGTCCGGGATCGCCGAGCTTGTCAGGATTACCGGGGTGTCCGGGATCGCCAGATTTTCTGGAATTATCAGAATTGACCGCTTCCTGCGCTGCGATTCCTCTCTCCTGTAAAGTCAATTTCTTTTTTCCTATCATCCAGGTCAGTGCGAATGGTACCGCCACAACGATCAGCATACAGAGGGCAAACACCGCCATAAATTCTGTCTTGATGGACAGGATGCCCGGTATACCTCCAACCCCCACAGCATTTGCCATTACCCCGGTACTTACCGCCAGTGCACCAGCTATACCAGAACCAATCATTCCGCTGATAAACGGGAATCCTGCTTTTAAATTCACACCGAAAATTGCCGGTTCTGTTACGCCTAAGTAACAGGAAATACATGCCGGTATTGCAACCTGCTGTGCCCGTTCATTCTTTTTTTGTAAAACAATCATCGCCAATACTGCAGACCCCTGTGCGATATTGGAAAGTGCTATCATCGGCCACAGAATCGTGCCCTGATAATCCGCGATCAGCTGTAAATCAATTGCATTTGTCATATGATGAAGACCTGTTATTACTAAAGGAGCATAGATAAATCCAAAGAATGCTCCGAACAATCCACGAAAGCTTGAAGTAAGTCCTGCGTAAACGCCTGCGGAAATCCAGGAACCCAGCTGCCAGCCAATCGGTCCTAAAATGCCATGGGCTACGATTACCGAAAGCAGCAATGACAGAAACGGAACCACTATCATGCTAATTGATGCCGGTGTAATTTTCTTAAAAAACCGCTCCAGATACACCAGCGTAAATCCAGCTAGTATCGCCGGAATAACCTGCCCCTGATATCCCGCCATCTGCATTTGGAAAAAGCCGAAATCCCAATACTTCATTGCCACCTGCCCTACCTCGTATGCATTGAGCAGCTGGGGAGAGACCAGTGTAATTCCCAGTACGATACCCAGAATCTGTGTGGTTCCCATCTTTTTTGTGACAGACCATACAATTCCAACCGGCAGAAAATGAAAAACTGCTTCTCCGATCAGCCACAGAAAACTGTAGATCCCGCTCCAGAACACGGAAACATCGGTCAGTGTCTTAGTTCCGTCTTCTAAAAACCTGACATCACCGATAATATTGCGAAATCCCAGAATCAAACCGCCGACAATAATAGCCGGAATCAGCGGTGCAAAAATCTCAGCCAGATTAGAAACACCTTTTTGCAGCGGATTCTGCTTTTTCTTCGCTTCCTGTTTAACCTGTTCTTTGCTGACTCCCTCTATTCCGGCATATTTCGTAAACTCATTATAAAAGCTGGACACATCATTTCCAATAATGACCTGATACTGTCCTGCCTGAGTGAAAGTGCCTTTTACGCTGGGAATAAGCTCAATCTGCGTTTGATCTGCCTTTGACTGGTCAATCAGAACAAAGCGCATTCTGGTCATGCAGTGAGAAACTGCCTGAATATTTTCTCTTCCCCCGATAAGCTCTAATAATTTTTTAACGTCATCCGTATAATTTGCCATTATGATCCTCCCAATCTAATTACACAACTTGTTTGAACAAGTATAGTATAGCAAACTTGTTTAAACATGTCAATATAAATATTTGAATCTTCTCACTGATAATTTCTTCAAAGCAATCTTCTAAAATGATAAAAAGAAAAAGGATATTGCAGTCATATTAGTCTGTTCTGCAATATCCTTATTATAACCAAACAACCTAGTAAATTACCTTACGAATTTTTGGGCTAAAATCTGCATCCATTCATCAATGTTCTTACTATTTTCAGAAAACAGTCTTAACTCAAGATGAATCATACGATTGCCGTCTGCTATAATTAATGTGGGGTAAAAAGTACTATAAGCAGCAATATAATCTACATCAACATCAGGTGTGTCCAAGTTTTTATAAAGTTCTTTTTTGTTTTTTCTGTCGTTATGCTGATACTCCTTTGCTAATTGTTTTGCCAGCCAGGGTGAAATCGTTTCATAATACTCTACTTTTAACCCTCCGTTTATAAGGTTCTTTTCATCAATCTGAAGAGTCCCGTACTGTGACAGAGATATTACTCTCGGTGCCAGCCAATCCTTTCTAACTCTGATTGTATTTGAAAATCCCAAATTTTCTTCCAGTTTAAATTTGCCGTTGGGAACTAGGGACTCCATAGTGCTGAAAGGAATCATTCCCGAATATGAGTTCAAACGGATCTTATCTTCTTCCATAATATCTTTGCCACAGCCTTGTAAATAACTGATTCCCCATATAAATATCAATACCAGAAACAGCACTTTACCTGCTTTATAATATCCTGCCCGTCTGCGCCAGTTTTTCTTATGGCTCAGTACTTCTCCTATTGCCAATTGTCTTTTTAGTCTTCTTAAGTGAAGTATTTTAGCCAGGTTGTTGCAGAATACCCATGCTAAAAGAAAAAATCCAAGCAAATACAAACCCGTACCAATGTCAATAATACTCGTGAATACATTCCCCTCGGTTAGATTAAGAAAATAGTATACGATCATTACGAGCATTAAAAGAAAACTATTCTGTACCCTTTTACGCAGCAGATTAATTTCCAGTGCCTGTACTTCAGAATCCGTACTCATTTCCCTGGCTTCTGCATCCTGGGAAGAAAATACATAGAAATCCCTGCAGCTGGATACAAATTCCCAGCCACATTCTTTACTGATTAATATCAGTTCATTATCCGGGCGATCTCCTTTATCCGACCATATCCCGGTTCCCCGGGGAGCGGCTTCCAGACGATAACGGATTCTTGAAGGTAATCCTTTCATAAAAGTAACAAAGCCTGCAAAAAAACCATCCTCGCATAAAATATATCCTTCTAAAGCCATGCTCTCAAGCCAGCTCTCCATACCTTCGATATCGTAGTATGGACAGGGCGGCAGTCTGTATATATGTTTTTCTCTTTCCTCTTTTTCCACTACAGATACCCCCCTTCACTTTCGGCATCCTCCACACAGCGCTTCAGCCTTACTGCCTGCTCCCGATATGCCTGCATCCCGATATCTGTAATTCGATATGTACGTTTTCGACCTTCTACCTCAATTTCTTTGATATACTTCTCTTTTTCAAACTTTGCTAATATGGTATAAAGTGTCGCCGGTCCAATTTGCAGGGTATTATCCGTTTTTCTTTCTATAAATCTGGATATGTCGATACCGCATTTCGGCTCTCTGCAAAGAGCCATCAAAACATAAAACATGGATTCCGTCAAACTTTTCAATGCTCTTTTTGGCATATTTTATTTCCTTTCTGTCAAAATATCATTTATTGATATCATTTAATGATATTATAATCTCTATATAAAAAGCTGTCAATATATGGATGGTACAAGCAAGCGTGTTCGAACCAGCCGCCAATTAACACTCTTACTCATATAGAGCTATGATTTCTTTCCCTTGACATTCTCCAAACCCGATTTATAATAGTATAAGGATGTTTAAACAAGAATAGAAAGGGTGTTCATATGCCAAAAGCAAAATACGACATCATTTATCAGGATATCAAACGGAAAATAGAATCCGGGGAATATGCTTTCCAGGAACTGCTTCCCTCGGAAAATACCATGGTGAATACTTATAACTGTTCCCGCAATACGATCCGCAGAGCCGTCAGCAGCCTGGTTACCGAGGGCTATGTTCAGACGCTTCATGGCAAAGGCGTCCGCAATATCTTTAAACCCGTGGAGCAGAATTCCTTCACATTGGCGGGGATAGAATCATTTAAAGAATCCGCCCTGCGCAATCACAGGACGGCAAAGACACAGGTCCTGTGTTTTGTGGATGATCTGGTCAGTGATGATAAGATCGAGAAACGTACCGGATTTGCGGCTGGAAGTGAGTTATACTATGTTCAGAGGCTTCGCTATCTGGATGGAAAAGCCCTGATCATCGACCACAATTATTTTCTAAAAAGTGTTGTAACCGGACTTACTGCTGATATAGCCCGGAATTCCATTTATGATTATCTGGAACATACCTTAGACATTTCCATTGTCACCAGTAAACGGACCATGACTGTAGAACGGGTCACTGAAATTGATGAAAAACATATGGAATTAAACGGCTATAACTGCATGGCGGTAATCAGCAGCCAGACATATAATGACGATGGGGTTATGTTCGAATTTACCCAATCCCGCCATCGTCCTGACCATTTTTGCTTTCAGGATACGGCAACCAGAAAATAAAAAACCCGGCTGCAGACAGAAAATCATGACACTGTCTGCTTCCGGGCTTTTCTTTTTAGACATCTATCAATTAACATTTCTGGAATTGAAGTCAACCATAATACGTGTTACTTCTTCAATATATTCCTCTTTAAGAAGTAATAACAGCTTTGGCATAAATTCCTCCAGATATTCTTTCGTCAGTTTCCCTTGATCCATTCTGTAGAAACTGTCAGAAAGAAGGCCTTTCGCCTCTTCTTCATTTCCGGATGCCACCCGCTCCATAATAAATTCTAAGAAGCGGTTCTGACCCTGCTTTTGATTTTCATTTTCCATATTGCTCACTTTTATTCCTCTTTCCATCCATTATTGTTCTTTTTATTATTGGCCTTTCTTCTGTTCTCTATACGTTCAAACAACATGGATGCTCTGTCTTAACTTTTTGTCATTATATATAAATCTTATCAAAAGAAGTAACTACACCATTTTGAACATATAAATACAGCGTGTAACTTCCCCTTCGATATACCCACTGCTCCAGTGCCCCTGATAAATACCGGTTAATATAATTAGGTCTGCCAAATGTTGTCTGAACTACTTGGGATACATGCATTCCCACATATATGGTGTCTGATAAATAAATTGTCTCTGTTTGTGATGTTAACCATTGTTTAAATTTATTATACACAACAATCTGAGCTGTTCCCGGATTATTTGCTGCCATGGGTATGGAATATCGGTTAGTTTTCGTATTGATTTTTCCTTTATAAGTTCTTCCTTCTATTATCGCTACTACATAATCTCCCTTTGCTGCACCCTGAATTTCTCCATCTATGCTTCTGGAATCTTTATAAATAGTATTGATTCCTCTGAGGATTACAGATGCATTTTTTATTTTGGCTGTAACAGTCTTCTTATTCCCATTCAATGATGAGATAGCCGTTACTTTGCATTTTGTACCTATTTTTTGTTGTTTTATTTTTATCCGGTATTTACCATGGCTGTTTGCTTTTCCTTTGTATGTTTTCTTGCCTATTTTAACCTGTACCTTTGAATTTTTCAAAGTTTTTCCGGTAATATAATTATCCTGATATGTAATTTTATCTGCTTTCAAAGAAGGTGCTTTTTTACTGTGAACAACTTTTTTCGTAATGAGTGCCTTAGCTCCAGTGGATATTCCCTGAATACTTATGGTATAGGATTGATTTTTTTTATAGTTTTTTGGCAGTTTTATAGTCTTCTGTCCATCATAAAACATAGAATATTCATAAATATCATCACTATCAAATTTATATGTATACTGCTTACCTCCAATTGTTACTGTAACTAACACATATTCTGAAATATAAGTGTCTGAATAGCTTCCGTCCGATATTGAAAATCGAAAAGACGTTTGATCATCATACAGGGGACCCGCTTTAATACGGTAGCAGTCATCCAACTTTGGATTATGTTTTATTTTTCTGCTGATCGTTTTTACAACACGGGATCTTAGTCCTTCGACTTCAAGTTGATATGCTGTACCTGCCTTATATAAATATTTCGTTTCGAGTTTAAAATTTGTCTTTTCACCATGTTTTAATGTTGATGTATAATAAGTAACTTTCTCATTACCTATTTTCAACGTTATAATATAAAGTTCCTCTCCATCCTTGCTGATATCATCTTTCAGATAATTAGTAATGGATCCGGTCACTTCTGTGGAAGTATCATCTAATTCATTCATCGTACAGTTAAGCACTTCACCATATGCCTCAACTGTCCCCGAAACACTACTATAGTATCCTGATTTCTCACCAATAAACTTGATCTGGTATTTGGTTCCACTTTTATATTTCTTGTTTAATTTAAAAGAATAACCATGCTTTTGATTCGTTATGTATCTTGTATTTTCCCCTTTATACTGATCCCCGCCTATATATAAGGTGATGTCTATAAATATGTCATGTTCTAAGTCATCTGTGACATCACAATAATAAGTATTATAAATATCTTTGCTTCGCAGGTTATCAATTTTCTTGGGTACATTTTTAAGCGTAAATGCCTCTCGGATGCTTCTTCCTTCCTCATCTGATATTTGAATTTCTAAAATCGTTCCATCTAACTGGTCAGGAAAATTTATGTAAAAATCCTGAGAATATTCGCCACTGGAATACATTCTCAAATAAATATCCTTTCACCCCTTCAAACCGCTTTAGTGTACTGATGCTCTTATCAGACTGTGTAATGGACAGAAATTCAAAATCATCTTTCTGATTATCTGCATCCGTTGTACTTTTGTTTGTCTTTTCCCTATTTTCTTCTTTCCATGTCTGGTCAACTGATTCTGTATTCTCTTCCGACTGATCATTTACTTCTGTTACATTATTTAACTCTGTTATCTCTTCTGACTCTGTTTCACCAATTAACTCTGTTTCATCAATTATCTCCGTTTCAATTACACCTTCTGTCACTGCATGAAATCTACCGTCACTTTCAACTTCTGTAACTGCTTCTTTTGCAGAAACAGGCATGGAATAAATCAGGCATATAAAAATCAATACCATCTGTGCAGCTGTTTTGAACCCTTTTTTCTTTTTCATTCTTTTTCTCCCATTCTCCCTAAAATTATGATATGATCTTCCTAAAACGGACTCCCTCTGCATGGAAATTTTCTCCAAGCTGTTTTTTATCTAATATTTCATATCCATTTTTCCTGTAAAATTCACATGCGGGTTTATTCTTTGAAAATGCCCATATAATGATTTCAGAAAATCCCTCTTCTCTCGCCAGATTCTCACCAAACTTCAATAATTTGCTTCCAATTTTCTGTCCCTGTTTTTCAACGTCCACATATATTCTCCACAGCTCAAATGCATCTGTTTTATCCTCGTCACAGCACTTTCCGCATGTAAGAATCCCCTGTACCTGTCCATCATCATACACAAAGTTTTCCAAAGATCCGCTTTCCACCTCGCTTCGGATGGCATCTGCACGCTTTTGGCACCACTGGGTTGAAAGCTGTACATCAGCAACATATCCCTGATAAGTTGTCTTCCAACACTCATTGACGATGTATGCCGCTCTTTCTGTATCTTTGCTGATCATTACTCTTATTTTCTTTGTATCTCCTGTCACTTTATCAGCTCCTCCACCTTTTTCTTATCGATTGCGGTCAGTTCCACCCAGGCAGGTCGAAATCCACTTCTTATTGCATTGCGGACGGAGCCGATGTTGGACCATGCCGCACAATAAAATGGTACCTTGCCAAGTTCTAATACCTCCATAGCCAGCCTGCTGGTCAGAGCCGAGGCAACGCCTCCTTTTCGATACTCCGGCAACACATCAATGCCGATTTGCCACATGGTATCGCAGTCTGCAGAACACCCCGCCATGCCGATCATTTTTCCTTTGTCAAAAGCCGCAGCAGCCAGCACATCCAAATGCTTTCTTTTCTCACATAGGGCATTACTCCATTGTTCGGTATAGAGTTCAGCAAAATCTTTTTGTTCCAGAATCCGGATTTCATAATCACAGGGTAAGGGCATAACCTGGGCTACGTCCGGTAAGAAGTATTCAGCCATAAAGCATATTGACTTATCATATTTGTTAAATTCCTTTGACAGCACATGGATATCCGGCGTTTCAAAGCAGTGCTCCACCGGGAAACGATTTATGTAATCGGCTGCAAACTCTTTCACTCTGGGATCCACAGAAGCCACAATATTGTTCCCGTAAGAAACCAGATTGCAGAAAAAAGGCAGCTCCAGATAACGCCTTGCCTGGTTACTCGCCTTTGAAATAACAACTTTATTTTCCCTTTGCTTAAAATCCTCCGCGCTGCAATTCAGGTCGAATGCTGATTGCTGCATAGCAATTTCTATTATTTCTTTGTTTGTCATAATTACTTTGTTTGTCATAACTCCTCCCTTTCCGCACTATAGGTTTACTGATCGAACGCTCATACTACTATCAAGTTTATTGTTTACCTGTTAGAATATATACTTTCATTTTAATGCATCCGAAACACTATGTCTATTCATGAATGCTTTTTTTTATATATTTTTTCAACAATACTTTGATATAGTTTACTGATAATGTTATTGATTATTTAAAGTATTTACGTAAATAAAACCGTAATCCTCAAGCATATTGAAATTTTAGTCAACAAGCTTAGGAACAACGGTTTTTCACCCATTTTCCAAACTCCGCAATCCTACTTCCCCCGTCTTCCAGTCCACATTATAAATTCTCAAAAAACAATTTGACGTACAGACTGTACGTATGTTAATATAAGACAAAAGATTAAAAAGGAGGTAATACATATGAAGCACAAAGAGCATTACAACGACGAATATGTACTGGAACTTTCTTCTGCACTGTCCTCTGTAATGCCCCACTTCAACTCGCAGAACTTTTGCAGTGACATAATCGGACATCTTGACGACAAAGAATTATTCGCCAGATTTGACTGTATTGCAGATGCCATGGAAAAAAGCATGGGTAATGATTATGTAGAAAATATTCAGGCTTTTTATGAACTGCTGGGCCCCGAATTGTCCAAGCCGGAAGGAATGTTTAACTTTGGATGGTGGCTTTGGCCTATTGGCAGATATGTTGAACGAAACGGAAATGAAAACTGGAAGGTATCACTGGATTTCCTGAAAGAATTGACAAAACGGTTTACTGGTGAGTTTGCTATCCGTCCTTTGCTAAAAGAGCATCCCGCAGAAGTAATGGACGAGCTGATAATATGGACACATGATGATAACGTCCACGTGCGAAGGCTTGCCAGTGAGGGAGTTCGAATTCGTTTACCCTGGGGCATAAAACTGCATGCCGCGTTGGATGAGTTTGAACGGTATACTGAAATTCTTACTAATTTAAAAGACGACCCGGAAAAGTTTGTGCAAAAAAGTGTTGGCAATAATCTGAATGACTTATACCGGGAAGCTCCACAGAAGGCGGAACATATCATTGCACAGTGGCGAAAAACACCTTCCGGCAAAGCACAGGAATGGATTATCAAACATGGAATGAGAAATCAAAAATAAGAAGGAGAAATGAATAATGATAAAAAGTATATATCCCGTTTTAATGACCGAAAAGCTGGAAGAAAGCTGTCTGTTTTATAAAAATTATTTTGGTTTTACAGAAGCATTTACGAGTGACTGGTATGTCAGTCTGTCACACCCGGATGGTCATGAATTAGCCTTTATTGAAGCGGGGCACGACACTATACCGGAATCCGGCAGGGCGATTATTCAGGGAATGATCTTAAATATAGAAGTGGAAAACGCTGCACAGATGTACGCAGAGATAACAAAAAAGGCAGAAGGAATAGTCATACTGCCTTTACGGGACGAAGCTTATGGACAGCGGCATTTCATTATGCAGGATCCCAATAATATCATTGTTGATATTATCGAAGCCATTCCCCCAAGTAAGGACTTTCAAGAAAACTTCAACGCCGGAGAAATACCGTCATGAAAAGAGCGGAAGCCAAACAAAAGACAACATCTGCCTTATTGAAAATTGCCAGAAAGCATTTCACACAGCATGGATACTACGATGTTTCCCTGGAGAAAATTGCAGAAGAAGCCGACGTAACAAGGGGTGCGGTATATCACCATTTTAAAAATAAACAGGGACTTTTCCTGGCAGTGCTGGAGACTGTTCAAAATGATATTGCAAGACATATCGAAAAGGAAGCATCAAAAAGTGATGACCGGTGGGATCAGCTTACACTGGGTTGTCTGGGCTTTGTAAAAGGTGCAAATGCCAAAAACTGCCGGCGCATCCTGCTGGTAGACGCCCCAGTTGTAATCGGCTGGGACGCCTGGAGAAAAGCAGACCGGGAAAACTCCATGCATGTATTACAGGAACATATAGACGAGTTAAAACAACTCGGTTACCTGGTGGATGATGTTGATACTAAATTAATGACCTATACCATTTCAGGAGCACTAAATGAGCTGGCACTAAATTACCCGAAACAGGATCTGGGCGAAATCAATAAAAAAATCGGGGTTACAATTGAATATATGGTTGGTGGTTTTCGCAAAAAATAAATTTCACTATAGCAAAACTTCGCGAACAGCATCCCGGCACATATCCACCGCTTTATCAATCTCCTCTTCCTTAATAATCAGCGGTGGATTAAAATAAATTACATTTCCAAGCGGCCGTAAAATCAAGCCCTTATTCAATGCTTTTTTATAAATCTGATAACCCATGCGCAGCTCAGAGGGATAATCTGCCTTTGTCTTCTTATCCGGTGTCAGCTCGCAGGCATTAATTAATCCCAGATGCCTTATTTCTCCCATATTGGGGTGATCCAAAAATGCTTCCTCTAATTTCTCATTTAAATAAACTGCCATTTTTGCAGCATGTTCCAGTATATGGTCTTCCCGCAGTATTTTCTGTACCGCAAGTGCAGCCGAACATCCCAGTGGATTACCACTGTATGTATGACTGTGCATAAAAGCTTTTCCTTCACTGTAATCCGCATAAAATGCATCATAGATCTGATCCGTTGTTACGGTAATCGCCATTGGCATATAGCCTCCGGTAAGCCCTTTGGAAATGCACATAATATCAGGACTTACTCCTGCGTGGTCAAAGGCAAACATCCTGCCGGTACGTCCAAATCCTGTCGCGATTTCATCGGCGATTAACAGTACCTGATATTTGTTGCAGAGAGCCCGCAGTTTCTTTAAATACACTGCCGGATAGATACGCATACCTGCGCTTCCCTGAAGTAATGGTTCAACGATCATTGCACAGGTATCGTCTGCAAATTTCTCAAATGCCTCTTGGGCATGGCAGATACATTCTCCATCACAGTGATCCCTGGATTTGCCAAATGGACACCGGTAACAGTCCGGCGCCTGGATCCTTATGGTATCCATCAGCATGGGCTGATAAATCTTCGCGTAGAGATCCATACTTCCTACGGACAAAGCACCGATGGTTTCTCCATGGTACCCATCGCTCAGGCACATGAATCTTGTCTTTTTGGGATGTCCCGTCTGATACTGATATTGGAATGCCATCTTCAAAGCACACTCTACTGCTGCGGATCCATTATCGGAAAAATTAAATTTACAGAGACCTCCCGGCAGAATCCCCGCCAGTTCTTCACATAACTGAATTGCAGGTTCATGTGTAAAATTTGCAAATATCACATGTTCCAGCTGATCCAGCTGTTGCTTGATCCCTTCATTAATTTTGGGATTGCAATGTCCCAGCAGATTGCACCACCAGGAACTAACAATGTCCAGATAGGATTTCCCATCTTTGTCATATAAATATACGCCTTTACCATGGTCTATGACAATCGGCTTTAGTTCTTCATAATCTTTCATCTGGGAACATGGATGCCAGATATACTTCAGGTCTTTCTCTGTTAAATTCATGTTTCTTCCTCCGTTACTCATATAATTGGATCAGCTTCTCTAGTGGGATGTCCAGATTGTCTGCTCCATCGGCCACACAGCCTATTACCGGTACGCCGCATCTGTGTTCAATCATTCTCTTATTGTCTTCTTCCATAGGATCTCCCGGATGGCAATGATTGCATATAATTCCTTTTACCGGCATTCCTTTTTGTTTCATATATTCGATTGTCAGTACTGCCGCATTAATTGTCCCAAGTCCGGCATCGGCAATGAGAACAGAGCTTAAGCCCAGCATTTTAATAATATCCTCCAGCCAGATTTCCTTTTCATCAAAACAGACCGGGCAGAGGATGCCTCCGCTTCCCTCCATGGTAATATAATCATATTCCTGGCAGAGTTCTTGATATTTTTCTGTTATAACTTCCAGATTCACCGGATTCCCTTCCATTCTGGAAGCAAGATGAGGGGAAACCGCATTCTCATAGACATAGGGAATCATATCAGTCAGCTCCATGTCAATACCGGAAATCTTCTTCACAAAATATGCATCTCCCGGTATCAGCCCCGTTTCTGTCCTTACATTTCCACTTGCCGCCGCTTTAAAATAAGCCGCTTTTTTTCCAGCTTCCCGAAGCTTTTTTACAATGAGCGCCGTAATATAAGTTTTCCCCACATCGGTGCCCGTTCCCACTATAAAGATACTTTTACCCATGATACAGCACCGCCTTATACCCTAATTTTTCCAACAATTCCATATCTTTTTTGATACTGATCCCGGAAGTAGTAAGCATGTCTCCCGAAATTGCCGCATTTGCACCGGAGGAAAAGCACCGCTCACCTTTATCCGGCAGAAGCCCTCTTCCACCCGCCAGCCGTATGGATGCATCCGGTATCAGAAAGCGGAAAACAGCAACTATTCTGCACATTTCATCATTTGATAATATTTCATTTCCTTCAAATGGCGTTCCGGGTATGGGATTCAGGAGATTCACCGGAATTGACTTTACGCCCAGTTCACGCAGTGTCAGCACCATGTCAATACGGTCCTCCATGGTCTCACCAAGCCCCATTATTCCCCCGCTGCAGATACTTAATCCGGCTCTTTTTGCAGCTAGTAATGCCTCTATTTTTTCGTCATAAGTATGGGTTGTACAAATTTCCTTAAAATAGCGCCTGGAGGATTCCAGATTGTTATGTACCCTGGTGGCTCCTGCCTCCCGGATTTTACGGTACTGGGCCTCATTTAATAGCCCAAAGGAGACACAGACAGCGATATCTGCCTCCTTTTTGACCTGTCTGATACTTTCACAGACCTGGTCTGTTTCCTCATCACTGAGCCTTTTACCGGATGTTACAATGGAATAACGAAGTACACCGCGCTCCTCGTTATATACCGCCTGACTGACAATCTCCTCCGATGACAACAGGGGATAAGTTTCTATTTTGGCTGGATAAAACGCGGACTGGGCACAATATTTGCAGTCTTCCGAACACCTGCCGCTTTTTCCGTTAATGATGGTACATATATCGAATGCATTGTCACAGAATTTCTTCCGTATTTCATCCGCTGCACTGCAAAGTTCCTCCAGCGGCGCTTTTGCCAGGAACATCGCCTCATCCTTTTGGATGGTTTCTAAATTCCATACTTTTTCCTTTAAATCTTGTACACGATACAATACTGTTCCTCCTCTTTCATGAAAGATGGCTGATGACCGGTTTTAATCTTTTTGCAATAAACGCCGCCAGAAAACAGAGACAAATATCTCCCGGAACCGCTAAAATAAAACAATATAAGATTAAGGGCCACAGACCGATTGGTGTATCAATGACGAAATTGCTGATAAAATAGTAGTACACCATTCCCACGCCATATACAATTGCAAGTCCTGTAAAGTTGGCAGCAAGTATCCTGCCCATATGTAAGCTTCCTGCCTTTCCCGCCATATATCCCGTCACATAACTGGCTGCTGCAAATCCGATTATATATCCAAAGCTCGGTTTAAAAATGTAGCCGAAGCCGCCGCCTTCCGAAAATATGGGCAGGCCCGCAAGGCCTAAAACCATATATACCACCACACTGAGCGCTCCTAATTTTCCACCCAGTAAAAGTCCCGCCAGCATGGTAAATAAAAATTGCAGTGTAAACGGCACAACCGGAACGGGAATCTTTATAAATGCACCAGCTGCAATCAGTGCCGTAAAGAGTGCACACATTACCATATCACTTGTCTTGATTTTTCTTTTCAATTTTTCACCTCCCATTCATAAAATCTGTTCTCACTTAAAACTCTTACTTAAAAACTTCTACACCAGTTAATATATAATAGCCAAACCCCATTGTCAACTAATTTATGTTTTTGGTTAACAATATGTAAAAAATGAAACCGCTGCTTATGTCTCAGCGGTTTCATACTTCATTCATTATCTGCCAAAAATTTATACAGCTGCCTCTTCCAGAAATGCCTTCGCCTGCGGAAAGTCTTCCACTTTCTTCACCACAAAATATTTCATAAATTCTCTGGTCCACATATCCATTTCTTCTTCAATCTCATTGACTTCATTCATGATAAACACCACATATCTGCAATCAGTCTTTGCCATTTCCGGAAGCAGAAAAGAGAATCCCCATTCCACATCTGCTTGTTCATCTTCAAACCCGTTCCGTGCATCAATCACAAAATTACTGCCGGGATTTTCCCTTAATAAATTCAGTGCGAATGTAGTTGGATTTCTGTAATCATCATAACAACAAAACTTTTTCCATTTTAAAAATACGATGTGTTCCTTCTCAAGATACCTTACATTGCTAAATTCGGAATCAAATTCATTTGCCATAATCTTCACCCCTGCTTCCTTTCCTGTTATAAACAGCTTCATTATAACATTTTGCAATACTGTTTACCATCTTAAATATCCCAGTTGAAATATTTCATATGAAAAGTTTTCTTTATGCTGTCAGTTCTCTTCCACCCACATCTCCACGGCGGAAGGATACTGCTTTCCATAATAAACGGTATTCTGAGCAACTCTTGTTTTTTCACTGTTAAAACCGCCGGTGGTATTGCTGTTTGGGAAAATAAAGTTTTTTGCACTGGATGTAATCGTCAGGCGGATTCGGTGACCGGGCTGAAATGTGTTAGATATCTTTGTAGTTCTGATCCAGATGGGATACACCGTTTTCGGCTCCATAAAAACAGGCTGTTCGAAACCCTCCCGGTATCTGGCACACAGCATGCCGTCAGCCAGTTTAACAGAATGTCCGTCTTCCCTAACATCCGTAATGCGGACAATAAAGTCTGTATCCGGGGCATCGGAAGAGATATATAGTTTTACCATCATATCCCCGGTAATGGTGACAGCCTTTTTTAACACCGGCGTACTGTAAACTAACACATCATTTCGTTTTTCTACCTTTGTGTAATCTTCCGGAACTTCCAGTTCATTTTCTGACATGTCGATCAGATGAGGCGCCGGATTTTCCGGATCGTAGCAATAAGTATCACTGCCATCTGCAGCCGGAGAATCCGTAAGAGAACCATTTGTATCACCGTCTGATCTGTTGCCTGAAAGCATATGTTCTGGACGACACGCTGATTCATCCGGCACCACACTTGCTGCATTACACGATATTTTGCCTGACAACGCATCATCTTCCCGGCACGCCCCGGATAAATACAGCACTTTCTTCTCTGCATGTTCCACAGGCCAATTCTCCGCCTGCTTCCACTTATTCTCACCCAGAGTATAATACTCAACCGGTGACGCCGCTTCAATCCCGTTCTCCCTGCCTTTTAGGAAATGGTCAATCCACTTGAAGAACATCAGGTCGATATCAAAACGTATGGCTTCCATTCCCATATGAATTCCATGAATATCATAATTTGCATTTCCGCTGTGCATCCAGGGTCCAAGAATCACCTTTCGCATGCCCGGGGGATAATCCTTTGTAAGCTCCAGTGCCTGGGTGGTTCCCATTCCGTTATCATCAAACCACCCGGACATAATCAGAGCCGGCACGATACGGTGTTTTGGGTTCCTTGCCTGCCAGTCTGAACGCTTCCACAGTTCGTCATTATCAGAATGCTTCAGCCATTTCTGCAAGAATGGTATATCATAACCCAGTGCCACGGGGGCTACCTGGGACAATGGACGGATACCCAGAACCTCTTCCCAATCATCCCTTACCATAAGGGCAGGGTCCATTTTTTTCTTAGACATGGCAAACGACCACGCCAGCATTCCCGACGTAAAGCAACCGCCTCTTCTTGGCACATCCACAAACGCACTTCCCGCGCATACAATACTTAAGATAGCACATAGGAATGGATTTTGACTGGCTGCCGCCGCCCATTGCACATACCCCAAATAGGAGCCGCCTACCATACCGATTTTCTGGTTACAAAATGGCTGGGCAGCTATCCAGTTCAGCGTATCATCCCCATCTTCCACCTCATAATAATTTGGCAGAAATTCTCCGCCGCTTAAGTTCCGGCCCCGGACATCCTGGATTACAACCGCATATCCCCGCTGTACATAGCGGAAATAGCTTTCTGCACCGGCTTCTTTTTCATATGGGGTACGCACCAGCATGGTTGGAAATGGTCCTTCCTCATTCCCCGGAAGGTAGACATCCGTTGACAGTGTAATTCCGTCCCTGGTGACAACATCATACATTCCGGCATACCTGACCGGGCAGGGTTTGCAGAAGTCACCGTCATAATCCAGCCAGTCTTTCAGGATGGTTTCTTTTTCATACCCATCCTGTACCAGAACCCAGGCACATTCCCGGTTCGGGCAGATCACTCCTGTCAGAGCGGAGTCCGACACCAGGAAATTCTGTGGGAACTTGATTCCTCTCTGCCCCCAGATGCCATCCTTTCTCTTTGTATAGCGTTCAGAAAAGGGAGTCGTCACTTCGGGCATATTATAACCGGTGAATATTTTTTCATAAGTTTCTCTGCGCTTTAAAAACCGCATAATATCCAGCCTGCTCAATTGTTTGTATTTCTCATTCACTGCCTCGTCAAATACCGCCGTTTCTGTCAGCTTTCCGCTGGCGAAATCCAATGTTCTGCAAGAAAAACATTCCCCTTCCTGCCAGAAGATTCCGTACAGTATGCCCGAGGTATACAGCTTCCATTGAACCATATTTCTGCCTCCCTTTAAGCTCCAATCAGCATCTTAATCAGATATGCAACACCAATTCCCACGTAGTTTCCGCAGACTCCGCCAATGACACCCATAATCAATCCGATTCCAACCAGAGAGTTCCAGCCGCCGCCGGAAGCTACCAGCGCCGCCGTAGGACCGTCAGCAATGGCTCCGGTTATTGACAGAACCGCATATTCATATTTCACTTTACATAAACGCAATATCAGCAGATGAAGTGCCATTGCTCCAAAGATAACACAGGCACAGAACAACGTAATTGCCAGTGTGGAGCCAAAAAATGCACGGATGTCCACCATAAATCCAATGGTAGAGAGATACAACATTCCGAACAACAGCCCAAGGCTCATATTTCCTTTTAGCTTCTTAACCATTGGAAGCTGTGCCATGATCAGTGAAATCGTTGTATTTAAAAGAATTTTACCTGCACTCATAAATGACTCCGGAAAAAGTTTGGCTGATATGACCCCGGCAACTGTGGAAATGGTAATGGCAAGTGCCAGCAGATAAGCAATATCCCGGATACTCCAGGTATCGGATCCCATCAGACTGCCGGAACCGTCACTTACCTGGCGTTCTTCTTCGGTGTAATGGTATGGCCATACTCTTTCAATCCATTTCATTTTCCGCAGAATCGCCGGCATTGCAAATAAAAGAATCAGTACCGGGATTCCGATTACATAATCAGCCGCATTTGCAGAGGCAATGGTTTCCTGTGCCGTATTAAGTCCTACTGCAATTGCCGTCAGGTTTGCACTTCCGCCTGTGTAGGTACCTACGAACATACCAGCTACTTTCCAGCCTTCCGGAATGATTGTTCCAAATATGACTCCAAATATCACGCTGATGATACTCACGCTGAAAACAGCGCAGATAATTGCAATCCATGGCTGTCTGGAAAGCTTTTTTAAGCCTTGGAAATCCACATTCAGCAGATACAGGGATACCGAAATGGGGATACAGTAGGTCCCAAGCGTACCATATAATTCATGGCTTCCCGGCACAATTTTTAAGTTGGATAATATAATTCCGATCACGATAACAGTCAGTACCGGACCGATACTTTTCAGAGCGGAATATTTTTGCAGCCACATACTAAACGCAATCATGATAAATACTACCGCCAATAAGCTCTCCGTAGAATTAAAAATAGGTAATGTCATTAAGATCTCTTCCTCCTTAGAACGTGTTTTTTTAGAAATTAATATCTAATCCGAATCCCGGCTTGTCAGAAAGAGTAAAAATATCTCCCTCCCTTGTAAACCCGCCGGTCATGCCTGTTGATTCATCTTTATAGTACAGGAAGCTGTCGCAGTCCGCTTCGGTTATATTTTGTTTGGATGCAACGAGGCTCAATCCTGCCGTGATGGCAAGTTTTGTTTCCAGCATACAGCCAACCATGCAGTTCACCCCATTAGCCATTGCAATGGCATTGATCTGCTCTGCCTGATACAGTCCGCCGCATTTCATCAGCTTAATATTCAGGGTGTCTGCCGCCCCCAGCCTGCATGCTTTTGCCGCATCAATCGGGCTGTGAATAGACTCGTCTAACATCACTTTGATTCCTCTGGCTTTCTGGCGTATCCATGCCGCCCCTTCCATATCCCAGTCAGCAAGGCACTGTTCCACGGCTTCCACCCCAGCCTTTTCAAAGGCATCCAGCGCTTTTACCGCATCACTCACCGAATAGCCCTGATTGGCATCCACCCGAAGGCGGATATGACTTCCAACCGCTTCCCGGATTTTATGTATATTTTCTATATCCTTTTCCAGGCTGCTTCCAGTCTTAATCTTCAGGATATGATAGCCGTCTTTCTCCACGTAACGCCTTGCCTTTTCAACCATTTTATCAGTTTCATCCATTCCAATGGTGATATCGTTGACTACCTTGTTATCATATCCACCCAGTACTTTATACACAGGCTGTCCCATCACTTTGCCCCTTATATCATAAAGTGCCAGATCAATCGCACATTTTGCAGATGTATTTCCTGCTATTGCACCATTCATAAGGGCATGTATCCGCTCAATATTAAGAGGATCTTCTCCAATCAATCCCTGGCGGAACATCTGAAGTGCCGCTAGAACTCCTTCAATGGTTTCCCCGGTTACAAATGCCAGAGGCGCCGCTTCACCATATCCCGCAATCCCTTCATCCGTTGTGATTTTAACCAGTACATTTTCCGAATAATCAATGACGGCAAACGCTACCCGGAATGGCTCGCTTAACTGAATCCGGATTTTTTCCAACTTCACATCAACAATTTTCATGTTTCATTCTCCTTTTTATAAATACTAAAATTTTTAAGTATAATTTAAATTAATATTACTATTTATAAAAATATATGTCAATTGTTTTCTTAATTTTTAGTATTACTTAAAATGTTTCCCTTTTATTTTTAGATATGCTATAATCAGTTCAGACAAAATGAAACACAGAAAGAACAATCAGGAGGATGCTATGCTTGGCGATAAACTCAAACAATACCGTAAAAAAGCAAATTTAACACTGAAAAATATGGCGGAAGAAACCGGACTTTCCATTGGATACATTTCCCAGGTGGAAAACGGGCAGGTTGAACCCTCCCTCTCATCCCTTCGAAAACTCGCCAAATCTCTGGATGTACCCCTTTATCTGCTGCTGGACTACGAAGAAGATGAAGCTCTTACAATTCGGGAAGACCGGCAGATTCGAATGCACAACCACCAGGAATCCGTTACTTATAACTTCCTAAGCCCCCTCCCTTCCCATAAATTTCTGCCCCAGAGCCTGATGATCCGGTTTACCATTGAACCCCACACTCAAGATTCTGAACTTCCCGTTGTTCACCATTCCGAAGAAATCGTAACTGTTTTATCCGGAACCTTGACCCTTCTTGTGGGCAGCGAAGAAATTGTATTAAAAAAAGGGGATTCTTCGTTAATTAAAGAAGATATCCCGCATTTGTTCAAGAACGATCATGATACAATGGTGGAAGGAATTTCAAGCCTGACTCCTCCTGTATGGGGAAATATGGCTTTGAATTAGACACAAACTTAGTAATTCTATATTTAGAAACAAATTATAAAATTACAAAAGACAGGAGCGCAGTTGCCCCTGTCTGATCTCTTTACGCCTAATCTGCGATTTTAATAACAGCTTTTACCACATCAGCCTTATTATTAACGCTGTAGTCCATTGCTTTCTGTGCTTCCTCAAGACTGAATATATCGGTAACAATCCCCTTCAGATTTACCTTTCCCGAAGCGACTGCCTCAATTGCCATTGGGTAAATATGGCGGTAGCGGAATACTGTTTTAAACGTCAGCTCTTTGTCTAAAGCCAGACTCATAGGCAGCGTCATTTCCCCGCTCTTGCTATAGCCCACCAGTACGATTGTAGATCCCTTTTTCGTCATATGTATAGTCTGTACGGTTGTGATCTGTGTTCCTGCTGTTTCAATCGCAAGGTCGCATCCCTTATTATCCGTCAGACGCATCACCTCCTGAACCGCATCTTTTTCGGCACCGTTGATCACGCCGTCTGCACCTAATTCCATTGCCTTATCCAGTCTCTTCTGCATAATATCCACTACATACACTTTGGATACTCCCATTGCCTTTAGCGCCATCATGCTTACCAGACCGATACAGCCTGCTCCCATTACAACCGCTGTCTGTCCTGCATGTGCATTTCCCTGCATCGCCGCATGAAATCCCACCGCAAGGGGTTCAATAAGCGCTCCTTCTAACGTACTGACATTGTCCGGAAGTTTAAAGCACAGATCCGCTTCATGCGCCACATATTCCTGGAATACCCCGTCAACCGGCGGAGTTGCAAAGAATACTACATCCGGGCATAAATTATATCTTCCTGTTTTACAAAACTCACAGTGGCCGCATGTCTTTCCCGGCTCCAGGGCAACCCGGTCTCCTGCTTTTAAATGTGTTACATTTTTTCCCGCCTCCACAACAACGCCGCCCGGCTCATGCCCCAGCACAAAAGGAGGCTCTACCACATAATCACCGATCGCTCCAGTTTCGTAATAATGCAGGTCGGATCCGCAGATCCCTACATAATCCAGTTTTACCAATACTTCGTTGTCTTTTACCTTAGGAATTTCACGTTCTTCAAATCCCATTCTGCCAATTCCATTCATAACTGCTACTTTCATTTTTCCATCCATAATTCTTCTCCTTTTATTCTATGTATGTTTCTTTTATTAAATGTTTTATTAAAGTAATTATATTATTGTTCTATTTTAAGAAAAAGTCAATCCCTAAATTCATTTTCGTTGATAGTTCCAAATTAATGCCCTAAATTTATGTAATCTGCATAAAAAAAGAAACCCTTCAGTCGTTTAATCGTTCAAAAGAGTTCCCTTAAATCATTTTATTTATTTTTCATTACTGCAGACTGTCAAAAAAGGATTCTGTAAATCCCATGGTAACACCGTAAGCAGATGCTTCCAGTTTGTATCTTCCTGTTCTGATATAGGATGTATCTATATCGAAATTATTGTATTTCAATACCCTTTTATTCAGATCCATGCGGAACTCTTCCAGATAACCGCCCACATAACCGCCCAGTATAATATTGCAGTCAAATGCCATGCGCAGATTGGTAATCGTTACAGCCAGATACTCCAGATATTCATCCCAGACCCGGAGATATTCCTCATCATTTTTTCTCAGCCTGTCAAAAAACAGTTCCAGACTTCCACCGGCATGTTTCATCAGAACTTTTGCAGCGCAATAGGCATCCACGCAGCCTTTTTTGCCACAATAGCAGGTTTTGCCGTCTTTTTCAATTACCATATGCCCAAACTCTGCACTCTTAAAATTTTCCCCCAGATAAAGTCGGTCATGCAAGAAAATTGCTCCGCCCACCGTATTGCTCAATGACAGATATATGGTATTCTCGGTCTCGCTGCCAAGTTCCGCATATGCAGCACTGTTTGCATCGTTCTCCAGCGCAAAGTCAAAGTCAATAAACTCATCTAAGCTTTTAAAACTCACATTGCTCACGCCCAGTGTGTGGGAACGAATCAGGACTTTCTGCTCCCGGTCTACGATACCGGGCAGAGAAATGCCAATACCCAGGATTTTTTCATTCCTGACTTTTACTTTTGAGATAAAATCCCGAATCAAATCACCCAGTGTTTCATAATATGCAAAATCCGGGGCAAACGTCTTTCTGGTACGTTCAATCTCCAGAAGTTCTTTTTTCATATTAACCAGCACTATGGTAATATGGTGGTTGGTGATATCAATTCCTATCACATATCCGATATCCGGAGCAATAGAAATCGCTTTTGCCTTACGCCCGCCGGTAGACTCATATACCCCGTTTTCCACAGCGATACCCTCCGCAACCAGTTCTTTGACATTCTGCAGTGTTGTTGGCATGCTCAACCCCAGGACATTTGCAATCTCAGCTTTGGATGTAACCCCTTTGGATGAAATAAATTTGGCAATCCGAATTTTATTATTTCTTTTCGTTTCTGCTATTTTCACATTTTTTTCCATATTATTTATAACGGCCCTTCTTTATTTTCTCAGAGATATCACGGAGTTCTTCCTTAGACAGCTGATCCAGGTTTTCCAGTTTTTCCAAAAACACACCGGCTGTTTCATCCATTTTGTTCTGTATAAATTCCAGGTAATAGCTCACCACAACCCCTGGAATAAGGGCAACGATCAGAATGCCGTAAAGTCCCAATACCACGGTACAGATTCGTCCCACAGCCGTAACTGCATAATAATCCCCGAATCCAATAGTAGTAATGACACTGAATGCATACCATAAAGCATCTCCATATGTTTTTACCTCAGGCTCTGCCGCCAGAAATACAAAAGAGATTCCCAGGATAAACAGCAAAAATCCAATTAACATCTTATCAACATTTGTTATCTTTAAAATTTTCCACAGTCTTTTTAATTTTTTCATTTCATATTCCTTTATCTGTCCGCTTCCAGACTAAATCAGATTATTTTTCCGTAAAATTTTCTCCACTCCCATCAAATACCAGCATAAAAACACTGCCATTTATGGTACAGTATAGTTAGGAGGTGTTCATTATGAAGAAAAAGAAAATCCTTATTACATTGGTATGCCTTGCTTCCCTTTGGGCTTTTGCACTCTTTAAAGGTCCGGAATACAAAGTAGTAAATGCATTTAATACCGAAGCTAACCGTACCAATACCTGCGTATTGAACATTATTGTAACAAACACCTGGTCATCTGCCCAGTTAAAAGAAATTGCGGTGGAAACCTACAAAGAATACCAGCATGAGAATCCTGACTCTGACTCCGATTCCTTTACGGTAAAATTCTATCACAACCAGCATGATCTTGAAAACGGACAAAACTTTGACGAAATTACTTTTGACCAGAGTCTTCTATAAATTTAATGCACATCAACCGCAAAGTGAGACATACATGCCTGACACTTTGTAAAGGCGCTGCCCCTAAAATATAAAGCGTAATGAAATTGAACCGCGCTGTCTATTTTCGGGGCAGATTCTTATAATGTTTTTACAAATTCCCTGGCTGTATCTAACCGTTCCCGAAACTCTCCATAAAAATCACTGCCCGATTTATAGGGCATTAAATAAAAATATTTCAGTATGTACATCCCAATCTCTTTCATCAGATGCTCATTTTGCTCACTTTCCAGCATCTTCTGTATATCTTTTAAAAAATAATGCCATTCTACAATAAATTGTTCATAGTTTTTTGCGTCCGGTGTATCAATCCATTTTCGAACCTTTACCTTCGATCTGTTATCCTTTTTGCACTCATGAATCTGCAAAAAATATTGAAAAGAATTGTTCTCATAGAATCTTCCAAGTGGGAAAATCCGGCATATACCCGGACGGAATTTATGGATACTGCATCTTCCTTCTTTATTTAAGAAAGCACAGCGCTCCGACCCTTCTGCCATTTTCAGGTTTGGCAGGATCATGCTGTCTACGATATTCAATGTAACTTTCTCCTTCAGCAATTCTTCAAAAGAACAGTTTAAATTTGTAGTTAAACGGAATATATCCAGCGGATCCAGAATTATAGAATCCCCCATTCCCTGACAGCAGGCGGAACAACCGTTACACTCCTGGCAGTCTGCTTTTACCATATCATTTAATCCATATAATTTTCCATCGGATATTTCCTGCAAATTTACTTCTCTAATCATTTTATTTTCCTCATATTACTTTTTATTTTAATAAACATTATTATATGGTATCAGGTATATATTTTCAATAAATATCGGCTGAAAATGTAAGGCAGCCCTTTTTTAAGGAACTTTTTCTTATTTTATCCGGTTTTGATCAGAAAACCTATATTTCTTATTGACATGACTGCAAATATATATTAAACTATTAGTGTAATAACAACTAGTGTTATTACTTTCTCTCATAGCCCGGATCCCACGTCCGGGTTATACCTTCTGAATTTACAAATACTATAAACTCTCAATAAAAGCTCTGGTTTTAAACCCGTTTCCCTCCCGGAAATCTTTGACAATGACAAGTTCCCTTATTATAATACATATATAGATGCTGATACGTTGATATTTGTGGAAGTCAGGGGGATAAGATTATGAAAAAATACGAGTACAAATTTGTGGAAGTGCCCAAAAAAGAAAATGGCCTGAAAACTAAGGCGGGAGATACTTTCGAAGAATGTAAAGAAGTCATACTTATGGAAGCCGAAAAAGGATGGCGGCTAAAACAGGTCGTTGTACCATTTAATGAAAAAGCCGGAATTTATGCTGCGATGAATTATCAAATCATTTTTGAAAGGGAAGCACTGTAATCAGTTTATAAAAGCAGCCGGATCATGCAAAAATGGGGAGTGGAGGAATGCCATTCTATGGTAACCCCACAGCGTTCATGGTATTCCTCCACTCCCCATCTTCGTGCACACTTTCTCATCTGCTAAACGTCTGTCATCACCTTTCGTTTAAGTGAATTACTGAGCTTCCCTGCATTTTTTTAAGAGCACACATCCACTTTCCGGCACATGCCAGATCTGAACCCCCATCTTTACATAGAAACGGTCTTTTTGGGTCAGATTCCCTATACAGTCAAATACTTCCCGGTCAAACATCCCCTCCTCTTTTACCGAAAGGATTAGTTCTGACCGGCAGGTACCATTTACAAAAAGCATCTCATCATAGCACTTTTCCATCTCGATTAGCTCTGTAAGATGATAAGTACAAACGAATATATTCTTATGAATTCCTTTGATGACACTATATCTTTCTGTGGGATGCAGCGGTATGAATTCTCCACCTGTAAAAGCCTGTTTATACCTTTTCCAAAGGGAACAATAAAATTTCAGCATCTGATAATGCTCCCTCTTCAGCTCTTCCAGCCGCATGGATATCTGAGGTACACTGAATAAAATCTGAATGATCTGAAGCGCTGCACTTTCTACCGAGTCCTCGTAATGCCACATGACCATATCGGAATGCACGGCGCTGTCTCCTGCAATCAACCGGATATCTGTAACCCGGACTTTATTTTCCACGTCGTCCATGGGACAGTCTACCGCACGAAAAATATTTCCATAGGTACGCATTCTCGGTCCGTTATATGTCTGGCGGAATTCCAGCAGGATATCGGGCTTTATCTGCTTGAGCCTGCTGATACAGTCCGTCATTAACCGGTCTGCGGCTTCTTCAAAGGACTGATAATCCCTTCTTGAATCTGATTCTCTGCCGCTGAATCCCGTCACGACAAACTCATCCACAAAGTCCAGCTTAAAGCCGTCCAGCCCCCACTCAGCCAGTGCTTTTTCATATAGTCCGATTATGAATTCCCGGACCGCCGGATATCTTGGATCCAGCACATGCCATTCTCTTTGTGCATCGGGATCGATAAGCATATCCTGAAAACGTGCAAAGTTAGCGGATCTCTCTCCAATAAACGGCACACTATACCAGAACATGGCACGCATTCCAATCTGATGCAGGCTGTCCGTAAATTTCCGGATATCAGGCATCTTTGAGCTGGCTGCTTCCCAGTCTCCGCAGTATGCATACCCCCTGGCATTATCCTCTGTCTGCCAGCCGTCATCGATGATTACCGTACCGCAGCCCAGTTCTTTTGCCAGGGTGCACTGCTTTAAAAGTTCATCCTGACTGACCCGCTGGTGATAGCTGTACCAGGTGGAGTACACAAGCTCTTTGGCATTTGGAGGAACGAAAGCAGGAGCCATTCCCTCCAAAGTTTCCCACCACTGGGATATCTCTTGCAGGCTCTGATAATAGGGAATCTCTCTCATATCCAGCCGAACGGTTATCTCATATGATTTTCTGGGGACCGCTTCCCGGCAAAACAATCTGATTTCAAATTCATATTCCCCGGTTTCTTCCACCGGCAGTGCTTTTAATCCAATGGTGCTTAAGGTGTCGGAAAGTCCGATACAGGCGCAGTTTTTCTGGCTAGGAGAAAGCAGGCATTCCACCGGAGCACCCGTAAATCCATTGGTCAGATATAAATTTTCAAACCAATCGGAATTCAGCCCCTTGATCAGATGTAATTTCGGTGACCATCTGTAATGTACCTGGATTGCCGGCACATAAATCCTTAAAGTCAGAGGTGTAAAGACTGCCTCCTTTTCTGACTGCACAGTAAAGTGTATAAATGCCACCTCTCCTTTTTGTTCTTCCAGACAGGTAACTGCTCTTTCTCTCTGGGGCGGGATCGCTCCGATTCTATATGTTAATTTATCCATTTGATACTCCTAACTTTTAACTGCTCCGGCAATCATGCCATCCACAATATATTTTTGTGCCGCACAATACACAACCAGGATCGGAAGAATGGACAACACAATAAATGCACACACATAGTTCCATTTATATGTCATATACCCCACAAAACTGTAGATACTCAGCGGTACGGTATTCTTAGCTGTATCTGTTACAAAATATAATGAGATCTGGAAATCATTCCATACTCCCATAAATGTAATAATTACATTTGTAAAAATAGCAGGTTTTAACAACGGGAAGATCACACGGTAGAACATATTGAAGAATCCTGCTCCTTCCAGCATTGCCGATTCATCCAGTGCTCTTGGAATCCCCTTAATCACACCAGAATAGATCATGATACTAAGAGGCATTCTGGCTGCAATATGTATTAAAATAATGGAAGCATAGGTACCGCTTAGTCCCAGTGTCTTAACGATAATAACCTCAGGAATCAATGCCAGCGGTGCAATCATTCCGATTAAAAAATATCCAGAAAGCACTTTGCTTGTTTTATCGCTGCGCCGTGAGATGATAAATGCTGTTACCGAAGAGATAAAAACGGTCAACAGCACAACCAGTCCGGTTATGATAAAACTGTTTTTAAATGCCCGCAGCAGCTGTCCTTTTTCAATGACATAGCTGAAGTTTTCCCACAGAAATACTTTTGGAAGGGAAAGGGTTACCACTGCTGATTCTTCCACGGATTTAAATGCCGTCAGAATTACAAGAAGAAATGGAAAAATTACCGCAAATGTCATGAGAATGCAGATTACATAAACCGCTGTTTTTGAAAGAACTCTTTTCGTTTTTAAATTTGCTTTCATCAGATATCCGGCTCCCTTCTCCTTAAGAAACTTAATAACGGGGAAATAATAATAACGATCAGCAGAAACTGTACCAGGTTAATTGCAGATGCGTAACCAAGTGTCCCAACCCGCATGGCATCATATGACAGTTTACTGATTACCTGGGTTGCTCCGTTGGGTCCACCATTGGTCATGGACATTACAATATCAAATATATTAAATCCACCAATGACACATAAAGTAATGGTTGTATTAATCGACGGCGTGACAAGGGGCAGGGTGATAGATTTTGTGGTCTGCCACGCACTTGCACCATCAATTCTCGCTGCTTCATATAAATCACCGGAGATGGACTGGAGGCCCGCCAGTATAATAGCGGTGTTAAACCCGATCCACATCCAGGATTCCACCGTACATACGGAATAGAGCACCACATTGGTATCTCCAAGCCAGTTCAGTGCTAATGCACCAAGTCCAATATTTCTTAAGAAGATATTCAATATCCCCGTATCCGGCTGCAGGATAAAGGTAAATACATACCCGATTACCAGTGCACCGATGGTACATGGCAGGAAGATCACTGCACGGAAAAAATTCCTTCCCTTAAATGCCCGGTTCAGCAAAAGGGCAAAACACAATCCAATCCCAACTTTAATAATGGTTGTTATCACTGCAAATTGAAAAGTATGGCCTAATGCTGGAAGAAAGCTTTGGGATGCGAAAAGATCCAGAAAATTAGAAATGCCGATAAAACTTGGCGCTTCAAAATTGTAAATGCTCCAGTCCGTAAAGGAAAATATAAATCCGCCCCCAATGGCAAAAATATAAAATATGGTAAAAACAGCAACGCCCGGAATGACAATATAAAGTGGATAATACTTCTTTTCCAGTTTATTCATGCTGCTTTTTTTCTTCTTTTCTTTCATACAGCTCCTTTCTGTACAAAAACCACCTCCGTATGAACGATGGTGGTTTGTACTCTCAGGGCAAGTGGCGGGAATGAATTTCCAAACTTGCCCTTGCGCAGATTTTATTTAAATCCTTCAAACCCTAACTGTTTTCCTACTGTTACAACTGCATCACTCCAGATTTTCGCACATTCCTCCGGTTTCTTCTGTCCCAGTAAATCAGAGAGAAATGCACTGTTTGCATCATCTGACGGTGTTATAATATATGTCTGGTTATAATGAATCTGTGTTTTGCCTTCATCGATATAATTCTGTGTGTCCTTTAAAGTTCCGCTTAAGTTCGGCGCATCCAGATCATTCCATACAGAAGTACATGCTCTGGTCTTCATATTGAGAAGTAAATTATCGTCTTCAGCCATGAAACTGATAAAATCTTTTGCCACATCCGGATTCTTACACTGATTGGAGATATAATATCCGCCCGGACCTGCAATTGCAAGATGGCTGTCACCATCTGCAGAAGGTGCTGCAAACATTCCGATATTCCCCTCGCCTGCCGGCTCTACTTTCACATATTCTGGATCTGCCCAGTCACCCATATACATCATGGCAGCCTGTCCGGAAGCAAGGGCTTTCTGTCCCATCTCATATGTTGCAGTGGACATATCTGAATTTAAATATCCATTATCTACATAGCCTTTTAATCTTTCGAACATCTGTGTAAATTCCGGTAGGGAATCCCAGCGGATTTCATTCTTATTTAATTTTGCTAATGCATCCGGGTTCTTACTGAGAATATTAGGCCACTCAGCGTTCATGATCTGATTTACTGTCCAGGAATCCGCCATGGAAACATAGATCGGTGTAATGCCTGCATCTTTTAATTTGGCACATGCCGCATCAAACTCTTCATATGTTTTAGGTACTTCCAGTCCGTTATCCTTAAATACTTTTGTGTTATAAACGATACCAAAGGAATTGACACCGCCATTTGGGAAGCAATACACTTTCCCATCCGAATGAGTTACAAATTCCCTGCCTGTTTCCGTTAACTTCTGAACCCATGCTTCACCGGATAAGTCAACTAGGTTTTTTTCATGCTGGTATGATGTAGACTGGGTTCCGGTATCTCCGATAAAGATATCCCACATGCCGCTTGTAGACATTTTGGTCTGTAAAAGAGAGTCGAACTGGTCATCATCGATTGCCTGGATATCCAGTTTGTTTCCTGTTTTTTCTTCCCAGTTTTCTTTAAATGTTTCAATATTGGAGATTTCTACGTGGGATGCTTTTAATCCAACGGTAATGGTTACACCGCCTTTTGCTTTATCACCGGATGCCGATGCTTCAGAAGTCTGTTCTTTGGAAGTGTCCGCGTCTGCAGCTTTTTTGTCTCCACTCTGGCAGGCTGCTGCTGACATCATCAGGACAGCGGCAATCCCTGCTGCCATCACCTTTTTTGCAAGATTTTTCTTTTTCATACAATTCCTCCTTATTCTTAACAACTGTTATTGTGCTTTCATTATATAAATCATGTGGTCATTTTGGAATGTACTTTTCTGTCCGGTTTGTATATATTTTTTTGACATCCTCATATTACCTTTACTGACTTTACCTTACTCCAGTTACCATATACTTTCGAATTTCCCGCTTTCTTATAGCTTCTGACCCGGACGTAATACGTCTTTCTGGTTTTAAGCTTTTTCAATTCCAACCGGGTGGTTTTATTTTTCGAGACCGTTTTTACCTTTGTCTTTGACCCGGCAAATTTTTTACTGAGGGAATACTGCACCTGGTATCCGGAAGCCTTTTTATCCCGCTTCCAAACTACCGCTGCCGTCTTTTTCTTCTGTGATTTCAAACTGCTGATAATGGCTTTCTTTGGTTTTACGGTAATCGTTATTTTTTTCACGGCTGTTTTAAAGTCTTTTGCCGATGCGGTGAGGGTAATTATTGCCTTTCCGGAATCCTTTATCCTCACTTTACCCTTGCTGTTCACAGAAACGACCCTGGTATTACTGCTCTTATACTTCAGTTTACAGTTTGCCCGGGCGCCCAGAGAGAATGCCTTGCCGCCATATGTCTTGTTATATTTTGTCTTCTTTATCTGAATGACTGCATTTCCGCGCTTTTTCAGACTGGCCATTGCTTTTTTCAGTGCCGCTGCCGCTTCATCTACCGCTGCTTGTGAAGCGGATCCATCTGCTGCAGTTCTCTGGGCTGCTTCCAATGCCTTTCTCATTTCCTGATAGCTGATCAGGGTATAGTCTGTTTCGATTTTGCTCTTTGCTTCTGCGATCAGGTTATTCAGGGCGGTAAAATCTGCCTTTGGCACTAATCTTTCCATTGCATCCCTGAGGTCTGCCTCTGCCTGATCTATCGCTGTCTGTGGGGATAACTCATCTGCAGCAATCCTCTTGGCTGTTTCAAGGGCTGCCGCCACTGCCTCATAGCTCTCTTGTGTATATTGGTCCCCTGCTATCTGCTCTGCCTGATCAATTGCAGCGTTTAGTGACGTAAAGTCCGCTTTTTTCACTAATTGTTGAATGATACTATCAAGGTCTGCTGCCCCCTGGTTCACCATTGCCTGGTTCCGGTCCGGATTCCCCAGAATTTCTCTGCTCCGCTCCAGTTCTGCCAAAAATCTGCCAAAGCTTTCCGAAGTATAATCCGCTTCCTTTAGCTTTTCTGCTTCCGCTATCATGGCTTCTAATACGGAGGTATCTGCAGCGCCGCTGCCAAATACTTCTACTTCTGAAATATTGATCTTATTACTGCTGCCCCAGCTGCAGGTATGTCCTTTTCCGTATATACGGATATACCGGGCTGTTACCGGCGTATCCGGAACTATTTCCTGTGGTGTTTCCTGATAGGGCTTAGAAACTACATCTTCCGGTCCAAATAAAAGCTGGACTGCTCCTTCCGGAAATTCCGGATTTGAACTCACTTCAACCCGGCAGTCTAACCACCGGATATCCACATTCCCGTCTGCGTAAAAGGTGCGGTAAATATCCATTTTGTCGATCTGACGTTCTGCTCCCAGATCATATTGCAGGTAAGCCGGTTCCCAGGTATCCGGCTGTCCGTTGTCTTCCCCGATTGCCCCGATCTGAATAAAAGGATCATTGTAAGAACAGGAACGGTTTCCATCCGTGGCATTTAACGTACCTTCCACTTCCAGTTCAGAATTTGTAACAGCTTCTTTTCCGGAAAGCATATTCTCGGTTCCTGATGGAAGTTTTATAAGGGCCTCCATTGCCTTTTGCAATATATAATAGGTTTCTACCTGGCTTTCCTGTGAAGCGTCTGGCTGCGCCATTACTTCTTTTGCATCCGCCAGTGCTTTGGCAAACAGAAGCCATGACTCCGTTGTGTACAAACCGGCATCTTTTGCCTGTGCTTCCTCTATAAGTGCCGGCAGATCCACCATTGCCACCAGTGCATCAATAGCGTCTGACAGTTTTATATAAGCAGCTTCCACTTCTTCTATGGATGCAGCTTCCTTATCCAGCACTGCCTGTGCCCCGGCTTTCGCTTCTTCGTATACCTTCCAGCTCTTATCCGTATATCCTTCGGGGGTAAATGCTCTGTTAACCAGCTTTTGCAGTTCTTCCTTGTTTAATTCCTGTTTAACCAGTTTATCCATACGAATGTCCTGCTGGTCCGTAAAAAACTGAATCCGGTTTATGCCTTCTTTTAGATTCACCTGGAAATTAACACTGTTGCTTTCACCCGGCAGCGCAATGGTCTGCTCCTGTCCATCCAGAATGTAAGTCAGGTTTCCCGTACCGGAATAACTCACTTCCATTATAGCTTTTACGGTTTTCTGGCTGTTAACGGGAATCTCTACTGCATTAGCCAGTCCATTCATCTGTTCCACATATCTTTCATTGGACATGGCAGACTGTTCCATGATCTTAGCGGTACCAGACAGGTTATTTTTATAGGACTCAAATTCATAAGTAACATCCGGGATAGCTGTTATTTCCCCTTCTAAGACGATGCCTGCCGTGCCATATCCGTCTATAACTGGTATCACGGCTTCTGCCGTACCGTCCTGGGATACGGTAATTATCTGTGATTCATAATGACTGATATCCGAATCATAGGTATAGGGATATATTTTGGCAGTTATCTCTGCGCCTTTTGCAAAAGGAACATTTTTCATAATCACTTTTGTATTGTCATAAGCGGTTGCGGTATAGTTATTGATCAGGGCTACCGGGGTCCCGTCTGCATTTACAGCACCTGCGCTCTGTGTCATGCCTCCCTGGATGGAACTGGATTTCACATCAAAGTATCCTTTACCCAGACCCAGATTAACGGATAGCATTCCCCAGGTTTTCGTAAAGTTAGCCAGATACGGATCTCCCTGATTCCAGGTATACATGCCTTTGCCCCGTTCTATCCAGCCTGCACTCGCTTCATAATCATCCATCGGCACATCTGCGGGATAGCAGGTATAGTAGCCCCCGCCCTCATACTGGTCTGTCATCATATCAATGAGATTTCTGGCATGCCACCCTGTACTCTTATATCCGTAAGTTTCATTTACAGGCTGTCCTGTGCTGACATTATACTCATTTAAGTAAAGGGGCACCTCTCTTCCAAGCTTGTTTCTCAGCCAGTACTTTGCATTCCTGGAATTGGCTCCCTGATTGCCGTTATCCTGATTCGCCGGACGCTCTCCGTATTTATGAATAGAAATAAAGTCAATTCTGTCAAACCATTTTTCATACTTTTCCGATAATATCGTTCCAAGTACACCATAGCTGCCGCCCCAGCTGTCATCAGCACCGCCGCCCATTTTAACTGCCGGCTTGCTGCCTCCTTCTGCTTCATAGATGGCATCAATTGCCTGATAGAACTGGTCTGCGGCAATCAGGTTCTGCCTGTTGCCTGACGGATAGGGATTCCCCTGGGGATCTCTCTGGTCGCCGCCCTGGGGTACGTACCAATGTGGTTCATTCAGGAATTCATAGCTGTCGATTCCCTCTGCTTTTAACATCAGGTAAACCTTCTTAATAATATCCCGGTAGACTTCCCAATCCTTAGGCGCACCATTGCATACCTTTTCTGTATGTGCCGTTCCGGTAACAACTCCTGCTGACAGCCATTCCGGTATCTGGAAGGTCATTACCATCACTTCATATCCCTGGGCTTTAGCCTCTTTCACCCAGCGCAGCAGTCTGCCGGTATTCCAGTTGGCGGGGTTGGACAGACCATTCAGATATTCTCCCCGCTGCTTATAATAGTCCATATCCGCCCGGTATCCTTCCAGAGTGAACCTGTTTCTTTCGGATCCATCCGGCGTTGGAACATAATAATAATCGGATCTCACATAAGATGGCTGGTCAGAGCCCTGGGTTCCGTCTGCAGGCGCCCAGTCCGTATCCGGTGTTTTCGTCCAGATGGGCAGAATCTCCTGCAGACGCGCATCCGCTCTCATGAACCTGACTCCTGCTTCATTTGTCAGCATTGGCCATACCTGAGAATGATCTCCGATATCCGAATCTTCCCCATCCAGGCTGGGATAATGAGTCACTCCAAAAATGTTCGGTGAACCGGTTGCAATGGTATTCCCATAATCAATCGTTACGGTACCCCCTTCTACCGGTTCAACCACATTAACTGCTGCAGTATCTCTTTTATTCCCATCCTCTGTAATAACCGTTATGACAGAGTCACCGGTCTCTCCGACAGCGGTAACATGAGCCGTCCCATCTACCCCGGGAGCCACACTGACGATATCCGGTCTGGAAGATTCCCAGATTATATTCTTATTCGCCGCATCTGACGGTACAAAGGCGGCGGTAAGTGTCTGGCTCTCTCCTTGTTTCAGTGTCAATGTCTTCGGTGTTAATGATACGGAAGCAATGGAATTTTTGATCATTAATGCAAATGAAGCGGTAACCGCTTCCCCTCTGATTCCTACCGTAATCTCAGCCGTCCCCTCCCTGTGCGGGGTAAGCAGGCCATTTTCATTAACGGATACCACATCGCTGTCTGAAGAAGTAAAATCCAGCGTCTTTCCCGGAGCTGATGATGCCGGGAAAATTCTTGCATCTATGACAAAGTCCTGCATAACCTTAGGCAAAATGTAGGCATCTCCTTCTTTTTCCAGCGTATTCAGATTCTGGATACCAATGGACAGTGCAACATCGCCGGATTCTAAAACCAGTCTGTCCGGTCTTAAATCCCCGGATTCCGTATAGAACTTGATGGTATTCTGATTTCCCCCTTCCAGAGAAATATCGAACGAAACATCATTCGTTAATGAAATGCCAGATACATCAATGTCCATGGGTTCTCCACCGTTAACGCTTACTTTTGTACCGGTGACTTTCCCGGAAGGTGATGCGTAAAGGTGTGCCTTATAGGTACCTGTTCCGTCTGCTGCAACTTTGCCCAGCGTAACAAAATTATCCGCTCCTCCAAAGCCCTTTACTGTACGGTTAAAAGAAGCTCCGCTTGTCCAGGAAATTTCTGTGCTGCCTCCAAAATGATTATCCTGGCTTTCAAATTCATACATTGACTGCGCCGGCAGGGTTCTTTTTACTCCGCCTTTTACTACCAGCCCCATAGCTGATTTTGCAGGTATAACGGGAAGAGTTGCCGTAATAATTCCGTTATGAACCGTGACATCCGGTATGGATATCACTTCTTTAGATACTTCCTGACCAGTATTGGCGGCATATCCTTTCAATGTGACGTTACCGTCTTCGTATGGCACATTTTGCAGTTCAATACTGATATTCTGCTTGGGCTGGTCCCCGAAATTGGTCAGCAGCATCATGGCTTCATTCCCTGAATTAATCATAGCGATGGAATCGTCCACAGGCCAGCTGCTGCCCATATCGGTGGATACGACTTTAAACTCGCCTTCTCCCAATCCCATCTGTCCGCTCAGCAAGGTATACGCTTTCGTAAATGGATTCAGCGTAACCGTTCCGTCCGTTTCTGTGTACATATAGCTTCCTGGATTTGTCCGGTCATTCACGGACCCGTCAAATAACACCAGATCCCATCCGTCACGCATTGCCTTAAATAATGCCAGGGAATGATACTTGATTCCGTCTGCACCAGTGATGGTTCCGTCCGGGTTCTTTTCTCCCTTAGCCACTGACGACCATCCGGTGAGAAAAAGAGGCATGTCTGCATTTTTAAGGGCTGCTCTGACTGCTTTTCTTCCTGGTTTAAATTCTCCGAAAACGTCATTTTTCCAATCCGTCGTAGGATCTGCAGCATAAGCTTTAAAAGATACAAACTGAAGGAGGGATTCGTCCTTGCCCTCATAGGCATTCAGTGCCGCCTTAACATTGGGTGCAGTACTGAGGGAATCATTTTTATCCTTCAGCTCATAACCCATTCCTCCGATCTGTACTTCAGGGAGCAGCCTTCTGACCTTTGCAGCCGTCTGATAATAAGAATTCGTGAATTCCTCAGCGCTAAGGGACATCTCCGGCTTTAACTCCACATATCCGATACTGTCTTGGTAATCTGCCTTTGCTGTAGCTAAAAATGTCTCCACCATTACAGCATATGCTCCCGCTTTATCCGGTGTATCTGCATACCAGGAAGGCATATGGTCAAACGTGATAAAAGCTTTGATGCCTGCACCTTTTATTCTTGTTAAAATTCCCCCTGCCACATGGGTATAGGATTCCAGTACCGCCGAATCAGCATCGGTACTATCCGGGAATAATTCAGACAGATCCACATCTACCCCCATTACCTTTAATCCCGCTTCCCGGGTCAGGCTTTTCCATGCCTTGCTCTCAGAATCCGGGGTTCCAAGTCCGCCGAAAATCATGGGGCTTCCGGTTCCAATACTGGTATTGTAATCCACCACAATCTGTGCCGCTGCATCTTTAGAATCCCTCTCAGGCTTCGCTGCTGCCGGCAGAACCGTTCCTGCCAGCATGCCTGCACTTAATAACATCGATAATAATCTTTTTCCTATCTTCCTTTTCATTCGTTTCTCCTTCCATCTTTGTAAGTTTCCTCTTATTACCGCTTATGTAAAATCCCCAACACCCCCTTTTCTGCCATATACCGGCAGCTCTATGGTATTCATTATAAGAATCCTGCCACACATTTGGTATGTACTTTTTTGTCAGCCTGGTTTATAATTTTTTGACATCTGGCTTTTTTACTGTTTTTTAAACAGGAACTTTGTTATAATTAAAAACGAAGTCCATGCAAAGCACAGGATTTTGTAAGAAATAAACAGAAACTGGAAAACGATACTCCATAACGAGACAAGGGAAAGGAAATAAGTAAAGCTGTTTAAACGGTTCTGACAGATGAAAACTTATTACATGAACGTATATTGATGATTAAAAATAAAACAAAAGGAAAATTTAAATTAAGACTATTTTTTTCTGTGGGCAGTCTTTTTATCTGCCTTGCATTAATTGTATCTCTCCTTTTTTCCACCACCGCTATCCGAAATGCAAAATCTACTGAAATATCTTCTTCTCAGATTGTTTTGGACCGGGTAAGCGCTCAGGTAGATTCCCTCTATGAGCAAATGAATATCGCAGCTACTTCAATCACAAAAAATGACTCATTAAAACAGATCATTTTTTCCCTGAACGCTTCCGGACCGGAGCCGTCATCCCGGGAATATATGGAACAGCTTTCACAGGAACGAACCATACAGAAAACACTGATCAATATGATGTTTTCACCGATTATATCCAACGTGATGTTATATAACCGCGAATGCGGCTATTTTTACTATACTGGAATTTATCTAAGTGACCGGGAGCGGATCGCCCAAACACTAAAAGAAAACAGGGCTATAGAATTATTGACAGAGGCAGATGTATCCACGCTGTATTACGGTCCCCATTTAAATGACTGGAACAGCTCTTTAAGAACCGTCCTTTCGGTATGTAAGAATTTTTCTGATAATACCCTGACCAGAGACACTCTGGTAGAGATACAGGTGCCATACAGTGTATTGGCTGATATATGTACGCAAAATACCTTTTCCAATGAGAAAGAAATATTGTTACTGGATTCAGATGATAACATCATTTACCCATTTGAACAGGATGGATATGTGATTTCCGATGAACAGCTGGATTCTGTATTAGAAAATATACAAAAGGGGAACACGGAACATTTTTCAAACAGCTATTCCTATAATTCATCGGGAAGCAGCCTTACTCCGTTTACAACCGTTTTGATTTCAAATAATAAAACCATGCAGTCCCAGAATATCTCCTATATTGTAACGACTGTATTTACGGTTCTCCTTGTTCTTCTGGCGGCGTTAATCATTATGTTTATCATACTCTCCGTAGTTACGAAACCGCTGAAGCAGCTGATTAACCACATTGATAATCTGCAGTTAGACCAGAACACCTGCCTGGATCTGCCGGAGGACATTTTCGATGAATTTGAAATCATCAACACATCCTTTAATCATATGCTGAAACGGCTGGAGCAGTCCATTGCCCAAAACTATGAACTGCAGATAAGAGAAAGCAATGCGAATCTCACTGCTCTCCAGGCACAGATCAATCCGCATTTTCTATACAATGCCTTAAACGCCATCAGCGCTGCAAGCGAGGTGTATGGCAGCGAAGTTACTACCAGGATGTGCCAGGGCTTCTCTTCCATGATGCGTTATATAACGTCTAAAGAACAAATTGTACCACTCATTCAGGAAATTAACCACACGAAAAATTATCTGGAGTTTATGAAGATCTCCAATGACGGAAATTCATCCTATGAACTGGAAATTGATTCCAGCCTTTATGACCTTCGCATTCCAAAACTGACGATCCAGCCCTTTGTAGAGAATTGCTTCAAACATGCTTTTGAATGCTCTCCGCCCCCATGGAAGATCTCGCTGCGTTTTTTCATCCGGCAAAATCAATGGATCATACTTGTGGAAGACAACGGTCAGGGATTTCCCAATGAGGTGTTAAAAGAACTGCAGACATTCAAAGAAACGACATTGAAGAATCGGAATTTTTCTTACAAGGACATCGAAATAGATGGCCTGGGCCTTTTCAATACTTTCGCACGTTTGTATGCCCATTTTTCATGTAAGTTTGATTTTACCGTTGAAAATCTTTCTCCCGGAAGCAGAATCACAATGAAAGGAGTACTACCGGATGATTAAAATATTTGTAGCTGAAGACCAGCTGTTGATACAAAAGGATTTATGCGCGAAACTGAAAAAAGCATCTGATGATATTGAAATTGTGGGGACCGCACTCAATGGCCAGGACGCCTACCAGAAAATAACCGATCTGTCCCCTGATATTCTCTTTACGGATATCCGCATGCCCATTGCATCCGGACTGGATTTAATCCAAAAACTAAAAGAAAATGATATTCCCGTTTATACTGTTATCTTAAGCGGATATAAAGACTTTGAATATGCCAGACAGTCCATGAAGCTGGGGGTAGATGATTACCTGTTAAAGCCGGTCTCTGTGGAAGATTTGCATTACACGCTGGATACACTTTCGGAAAAAATCCAGACTTCAAAAAAAGAAAACAGACACACATTGTTGAATTCCCTGCTTCATAACTACAAAACCTCAGTTTCCACTCAGGAACTACAGGCACTGGAACCGGCTTTTTATTATGGCATCCTGATAAATGCAGGCTCCTGCTCCTCCCTGACACTGCATGATATTTATCCCTCGGAGGAAGCGCTTACCCAACTATCGGTGGCTGATTTACAACACAAATACCTGGGAAATCACGATTCCATTTATCTGTTGGACGGAGTTACCAGAAATGAAAAGTTCCTGTTGATTTCCCTTCAGCAAAATAACACTACCAAGATAAAGAATTTGCTTCTGGGACTGATGGATATCTTAAGACCCTCCGGCTATCCGGTCACACTGTGTCTGAGTACGAAAACCTGTGACCTCTCCGATATCCGAAGTAAGCATAACCTGATGCGCACTCAAACAACTAACCATCTGATATTCGGTCACTCCTCCATTCTCTATCAGAAAGATTTTCTGGAAAATGGAACGGAATTCCGTCATATCTTAGATGATTCCATGGAAAAGAAGTTTAAGCTGGATATCCAGAATAAGAATCTCCCTTCCTTTTTAAATCATCTAAAAAGCTTCTTATTACAGTGCAGCAAAGAAAGGGTTACGCAAAAGCAGTTAGATGAATGCCTGAAAAAGATTTTATATTATATATTTGATTATGCGGATCATAAATTATTTCATAATTACGCTCTGGAAATCGAAGAATATCTCTCCACTTCAAAGGGCTATACCGATCTGACTGATTCCCTGCTATTTTTATTTGAGCAGGCATGCAGGAATACATTATTGAATATAGAGATCAATTCTGACTCTTCGCATTTTATTGATAAAATAAAAGCCTATATTCACTCCCACTATTCACAGGAAATCAATATACACAATATTGCTACAAAATTTTCCATTACTCCTGCTTACCTGAGCAGAATTTTCAAGAAACAGGAAGGTATCCCTCCCATAGAATATTTGACAAAATACCGGATCGAGCAGGCGTGCCATTACTTTCTCTCTTCTACCATGTCCATTCGTGAAGTGGCGGAACTATGCGGATATTCCAACCAGTTTTATTTTAGCAAAGCCTTTAAACAGATCATGGGGATCTCCCCTTCTGAATACCGGATAAAGTATCAGGATGTGAATTAGCGCGTTTTGAATAAAGCTTTCTGGCTCACTTTAAAAACAGCCTCAGGATTATTTCCTGAAGCTGTTGGTGTTACTTCCCTGTCTTTCTTCCTCCACGGATCTTTTCTTTCCATTTGCAGCAATCATTCAGATGAAGCATAACATGTCTGGTTGGAGGCATTAATAACAACCCCGCCATATCCTTTTTGCCCCAAAAATCAAGAAGCCATATGGAATCCTCCTGTTGTGTAACGCCTCCCTCTGCCATAATCCTGTCTAACCCCTGCTTTGTAACCTTTCTTTTCATATCTTCAGCTGTTAGATTTCTGGCAATTTGCCTGGTTCTTCTTCCTACTTCATTTCGGTAGTTTAGCAATTCGGGAATGTTCAGATTTTTGCTTAAGCTTATGATTTCATCATCTGACAGCGCATTTCCCGTATCGGTGATTGGTGTATTCAGCCTCTCTTTCCACTGATCATCAAAGACCTGATTTCCATCAGCAAGGAGTATATTCATGGTTAAATCCTCAATCCTGGCTATATGCCAGAAAACCCATGCAATTGTTTCATCCTTGCTGCAAGGCATCACAGCATATTCCTCTGCTTCCAGATCACTGACCAGCTCATCTACTTCATTGCATATTCCATCCGATACTTCAGACTGGTGCAGCTTCCCATGGAGCTTCAGAAATAAATCCTTGGCCTGTTGAATCTTATCGGGCTTTCGAATCATGCTGTTTAATTCTTTATGCATTTCACTCAATCCATCTCCAAAATACTTCATAACTTCCTCCTTATGTGTTTGTTTGATCCGGCATCATCTATGGTAATTGATGACTTTTGGGTATTTTATATATAGTGCTGTTTTCATTGTGGTTTATTGTGCGGGCTATATATTTGAGCTTTACACATATTATAAGGTAAGATTCTATCAATTACAATGGATTATAGGATACAATCCAATACATCATTTGATTTCCAGAATACTTTGACTTCACCGTAACCAACATATATAATGAAAGAAACAGATATGTTACCCGTTGGCAGCATCGCATGCCCCCAGAGCGTGTTTGAAAATTCATTTCTGCCATCTGCCAGAAAGCAATTTCAAAACACACTCTAAGAGAGGCTGGAAGGAACGTGGATTTTGGCAAAAACATCTAAATCTATAAAATCAGTGACCCTGGCTTATTTTTCCGGAACCGGAGGCAGCAAAATGGCAGCTGACTGTTTTGAATCTCAATTAACTGCCCGGGAAATAAAAGTACATAAAATAAAAGTTTCTAAAGGCAGAAAATCAAATCCGGAATCATCAGACTTGCTGATTGTACTTGCACCGGTTTATGCTTTCCGTCTGGCTGAAATTGTAGAACATTGGATTCAGAATATGGATAAAACTTTCCAGAAGCCCGCTGCTGTGATCTCTGTTTCCGGAGGAGGGGAAATGTCTCCCAATACTGCATGCAGAGAGCCTGTGAAACGCCTGCTTTCCAAAAAAGGCTACCGCGTTATCTATGAGGAAATGCTTGTAATGCCATCCAACTATGGAACACCCACCCCGCAGGTACTGGCAGATAAACTGCTCACAATTCTTCCTCGTAAAGTTAATTTGGTGATTATGGATATTCTAGACGGGAAGCAAAATATAACCACCCCGAAAAAACAAGACCGGATATTTACATCCCTGGGGAAAATGGAACATATTGGAGCAAAGTTTTTCGGTGCTTCCATTCATGCATCTGATCATTGCAGTCATTGCGGAATATGCGTTAAAAACTGTCCGCAAAAAAACATCCATTTACACAATGGCATACCGAAGTTTGGTTTTGCATGCATCTGGTGTATGAAATGTATTTACGCATGTCCCAGTAAAGCGCTTTCTCCCAGAATATTAAAATCCGTGATACTGAAAAATGGATACAATTTAAAAGAAATGTACAAAAAAGTAAATAAAGAAGCTCCATCCGTACAACACGAAAACTTCGAAAAGAAACTTTGGAAGGGTGTTATAAACTATTTGGATAATACAAAAAAATAATAATGACAACCACTAAACAAAAATGCCCATAACAACTTGCAAATCATAAAAAACACGTTTTATAACATAGGAGGTATATCCATATGAAAAAAATTATCAAAATTATATTTATACTTTTAGGCATTCTGGGCATCATCGGAATTGTATTTAGCATTAAGACATATTTTTATAAACAAAAATCTATCACGATCATTGGGGGAGCTGATGGACCAACCAGTATCTTTATAGCAGGCAAAGTGGGCAACTTTCATATGTTATTTATCGGAGGTGCTATCTTATTCGCTGCTTTGTTAGGAATCCTTTTCTTTCTGATACGGAAAAACAAAAAGAATTCCTAAAAAAGCAGCAGAAAAGGCATAAAACTTACCTTCAAGACAATTCTTTTTGCACACTATTTCCCTTTCCCACAGTCTTCTCATAGCTGCAAACCCATAAATAAAGCAGAATAACCGCCAACGCTAATATTAAGATGGACCATTGCTGCAATACGGAAAGAATCCGGTTTTTGTGTATAAGATCCACACCAAAATTCTGATATACTGCATCCAGAAACCCGGTCCGGTTCCCGGTATCTACCCATATATTTGCCACGCTTATGTACTCCCGTCTGATGATACTGGTAAGCTGAGTGGGTGGGAACCACAGCAGCATGGATTTCATCCAGTCCGGATAGAAATAATAAGGCAGATAGGCTCCAGCCAGAAAACCGATTACCGTTCCATAGAGGTTGGCAAAAGTAGAAAAAGTGGTGGTGCTTTTTAATTTGTGCGCAAAACACAGCAGGATTCCGGAATTTATCCAGGAAGAAAACAATATAATCATGAGGACTTTCAGCTGTCTGCACAAAGGCAGGGTGCTTCCGTATTGATAAGTAAAAAAGATTTCACCACCCAATGCTGTCAGCAACGTAAACACACAGGAAACCAGCATACTGGTTAACCAATATCCGGACAAAATTAAAAATGGCGTAACGGGCGCTATCAGGAAGTCTTTACGGATACCGGTTCCCATGTCATTGACACAAATCTGAATAATACCGAAGCACGTTGTGGTATTGATTACAATTAGAAGACCTGCAAACATCAACCGATCCGTGAGCTGCTGTACATAGTCAGGGCTGACCCCTGACTGACCCACCATATCCGTCAGAAAATCCCTGAGAAAAAACACGTACAGACTGACAACAACCGGAATGGAGGCAAAGGACAGGATAATGTTTAATTTATTGTTTAAGAATAAGGCTATATTTCTCTGTACCAGAAATCGCAAGCTTCTCATAATGCCTCTCCTTTTAAGAGATGAAAATATATATCGTCAAGCCCCGGTGTTTTCAGGGTGTGTTTCCATTTCGCCTGAATCTCTTTAAGACTTCCGCAGGCTGCAATCCTGCCGTCTTTTAAAATACATAGAGTATCTGCAAAAGAAGCTTCATCCAGATAATGTGTGGTGTAAAATATGGTCATCTGCAGCTGCTCCTTTAATTTCAGCAGTACATCCCAGACATTTTGCCTGGTCACCGGATCCAGACCGGTTGTGGGTTCATCCAGAATCAGCAGCCTTGGTTTAGAGATAAGCGCCCTGGCAATCTGTGCCAGTCTACGCTGTCCCCCGGAACATTCCCGATATTTTTGATGCTGCATCTTCTCCATTTCCAGCAATTGTATCAAGTCCATAATCTGCTTCTTTAATTCACGATCATGTTTCCAGTATAACCCGCCTCTGTACCAGAGATTCTGATAAACCGTCAGATCATCATCCAGCACATCTTCCTGAAAAACCATACCGATTTTTCTTTTAATCTCGTTTTTATCCGTATCCATATCACTGCTGTCAATATAAATCTTTCCCTCCGATTTGGCAAGAAGGGTTCCAATCATATTCATGGTTGTACTTTTCCCCGCTCCGTTTGGTCCCAAAAATGCCAGCACTTGTCCCTGTTTTACCTGGAATTCCAGCGACTTTACGATATTCTTCCTGCCATAATCTTTGCTAAGCCCTTCTACCGCCAGACAATCTTCCATTTATACCACCTCGCTTCTACCTATGGTATATGATAGAATCTATGGTATTATTCGTTCTCACTGCCTGTTTCTTTTGCTCCCGCAGCAGTTTCCTTATCGCAGTTACGAATCGACGGAATACACAGGCAGAGCACAGCCGCGAGTAATGTCAGCGTGCCAGCCACCAGAAACCATTTTTCTACCCCGAATGCCTCTGCAAATACACCGGATAACGACAGACCTACAGGGGAAGTGATCACCATGATGCTGCCGGAAAGTGACATCACTCTGCCCAAATACTTCGCTTCGAACTTGCTCTGCAGCAAGGGTGTGTACATACCCCAGTAAAATGGTCCTGATACCCCCATCAGACAAGCAAATACTGTAAATGTGATAAAGCCGTTCCGGGGAAGCATACCGGAAGCAAAAAGGCTTACACTCATTAACAAATATGAGCCGATGATGGTATATACTCTGTTTTTTGTCCCGCCCCATCTGCCTAATATCAGAGAGCCGATCAGCAGTCCAATAGAAAATACAACTTCCGCAATGCTTGCATAGGTACTGGTCCCTCCAAAATAAGACATACTCATTAAAGGGAATAGCGCGCTGGTGGGCATCAATGCTAACGTATATAATGCGCTGATCATTACCAGACCCATCATTCCCTGATTCGTTCGTAAGATACGAAATCCATCCAGCATTTCCCGAATTACAGGAAGTTTTTCTGTCTCCTGGCTTCGCTCTAACTCCGGAATATGGCTGATTACCAGTGTAAATACCGCAATTAAAGCTCCAATTACATCCAAAAATATGATTCCACTCAGACTCCACATCTGGTAAAGCACAGCCGCCAACACCGGACTGAATATCTGGGAAACTGACTGCAGGGACTGGGAATATCCCGCGCAGCGTGTCAGCTGGTCCGCCGGTACTATCTGTGGGGTAACCGCCTGGAGGCATGGCGTGTGAAAAGCAGATCCGATGGAGCGCACCAGCAAAACAGCTAAAATAACGCCTGTAGTAAGGAATCCAAACAACCCTGCAAGAACCAGGATAAAACTGGCAGCAGAAATCAGCAGATCTGAAATAATCATAATTTTCTTTCGCTGATAGCGGTCAATATACACCCCGATAAACGGTCCTAAAACTCCCTGTGGCAGAAATCCCATTAACATTGCCGCAGAAAGTACCAGGGCAGACCCCGTAATGTCCGTCAAATACCATACGATGGCAAACTGTAATACAGAACTGGAAAATTGGGAAACAGCCTGACCGGTCCAAATAGTAAAAAAATTTTTCTTCCATTGTTTCATATGATTGCTTAACCTCTTATTCTAAATACTCTGTCTTTGTCAATTCACCAAGCAGTACTGCTGCTCTCACACTGCCTTGCCTGTCAATGGAATAATGCGTCCATTTTCCAACCTTTCTCCCGGAGACTATTCCGGAATCACATAGAATTTTCATATGATGTGACAGCGTTGACTGGCTGATCTTCAGTTCCTCCAGAAGCTTACATCCGCATTTTTCCCCGCCCCGGAGCATTTCCAGGATCTGTAACCGGTTTTCATCACAAAAAGCTTTAAAAACTTTGGCTTCATTCTCATAATTCCCCATTAAAGCACCTCACATTCATTTTTATCGATATATCTAAAGTATAAACATCACATCGATAAATGTCAATGTGTTTTTTAATAAAAAACCAGGCGAGGTGTCGTATCCCGGCCTGGTTTTTATTATTTTGATTTCGAAATATCTTAATTATGAATTCTCTTTTGACTTCTATTATATCATTTCTTCTGCAAATCCAAATGTTTCCTGAAGTACCAGAGAGGCTGCACCAATTGCCCCCAGGTTTCTTCCAAACTCAGAGGCGATAATTTCAAGCCCTCTATAATTTTGTTCGATAGAGTTCTCCTCTACCCGTTCTCTGAGGATACGGAAAAAAGGCTCTCCGATCCTGGCAAGTTCACCAAAAAATACAATCTTACGCGGAGCGAAGATATTTACCAGCATACTGAACGTATCCCCCAGGAAATCAGCTATCTGATACATCAGTCCCAGAGAATCCTCATGTCCTTTTAAAACAGAATCAACAAAAGTCCCAATGGTAATAGCACTTAAATCTCCATTCACCATTTCCACAATCTGATGAAAACGCCTGACCCGGATTCCATCCTGTATTTTACTGATAATCGCAAAATCGGAAACCTCTGAATTCAGACATCCATAACGACCGCAGGAACAGATCCTGCTTCCCCCTCTCACTTTTACATGCCCCAGTTCACCCGGAAACCCGGAATCACTGCTGACAGGAGTATTATTAATAATAGGCATCACTCTTGCTCCGGTACGGACGGAAACAAACAGCATATCCTCACATTTCCCATTATAGACCAGCCATTTATAAGCAAAGATCATGACATTTACATTGTTATCCATATAGCAGGGGATGTGGAATTCTTCCTCAATGATCTGTTTCAGCGGAATGTTGTCCCAATCTTTGAAATGATTATAGGATATAGCCACACCTTCTTTTTTATTGCTGTATCCCGGCACACCGATACCAATGCCAAGTACTTTATTCTGCATCCCCTTCAGGTGATCCAGTGCCCTGTCTATATTTTTTTTCAGCATTTGGATTAAATCATTAGCTGAATTATACTTTTCGTCTATCTGCATCTCATGACTATATATGGTTTTTCCGGTAAAGTTTAATATAACACAATGCATCATACGCCCGTTAAATTCCAGTCCGATAAAATATCCTCCATCCGGATTTATGCGTAGCCACACGGGCTTTCTGCCAACTCTCGCCTCATCACATCTTTCTTCGTATATGAGTTCATCCCGGATCATTTCATCAATCGTACTAAGCACTGTTGTCATACTGTAAGCCGTTTGTTTTTTTACATCATATCTGGATACATCCTCCTGAAATCGTATAACGCTTAGCATCTTATTTCTCTGATAATATTTTCTGCTTTCCATTATCGATTCATTGCCCATATCTTTAAATTCTCCTTTTGGTAAATTATTAGAGAAAACTGCTTTCAACCTCAACATAGAATTGGCTGTTGGTGAAAGTTATTCGTTCATTCTATCCTTTAGTATAACATAAACATCTCCGTTTTTGTTTACTGCAATAAAATTTTCGTATTCTGTTTTCTGCTAATAAGGCAGCAGCTCAGCCTTTGACTGCTCCTGCTGTCAGTCCTTTTACAAACTGTCTCTGAACCAGGATATAAAATATCAGCATTGGAATCGTGATTAACGTCAGGGCTGCAAACAATGTGCCGGGCTGGCTGAAATATGCACCGTTATACTGCTGTGCTACCAGAGGCAGTGTTTTTTTCGCCTCGTCTGTGAGCGTACACATTGCCAGGAAAAACTCATTCCAGGATGTAAGAAACTGCCAGATCACAATAACCACAATTCCCGGTTTCAAAAGCGGACAAATGATCTGAAGAAATAAACGCGTGATCCCACATCCGTCTATGACTGCTGCTTCTTCTAATTCCTTCGGTATGCCAATCATGAACCCCTGCAATATGGTAATTGCATAAGGAATCCCAAGAGCAGTATAAGGAAGAATCAGTCCCATATAATTATTAATCCATCCCAGTCGGCTGTTTAACTGAGTGAGGGGTACTACCAGACCAGCAAGAGGAACCATCAGCGTACACAGCAAAATATTGTATATAAGTATCTTTCCATGAACATTTTTTCTTGAGAATCCAAAAACAGCCATAGAAGAACATATTGTTACCAGCGCTACGGAGCCTGCCGTCACTACCACACTTCCTAAAAAGTTGCGTGGAAGCTGAGGATTTTTATCAAATACGTTCTGATAATTTTTAAATGTAATATCTGAAATAAAAAGCTTAGGCAAGCCTATGGTATCCGGAGTTCTCAGCGACATACTTATCATAAAAATTAAAGGAACTAAAAAAATACATGCAAATAGAAATAGAATTGCGAACCAGCAAATCTGCCCCCGTCTATCTTTCCAAGACATCATCATTCATCCCCTTTCTTCATAAAATCGCCCGCTCCCAGTCCTTTGACCTGAATCACCGTCATAATCAGTGCAAAGAGCAAGGTTACCATAGAAAGTGCGGATGCATATCCCATTTTCTGATTGGTAAATCCCATCTGAAAAATATACGTTCCCGGCATTTCCGATGCATGGTTTGGTCCTCCTCCGGTCATGGTATAGATCAATCCAAATGTCTGCAGGGACCCGATGATACCTAGCATCAGCAGAGATTTGTGTGTTGACGCCAGGGATGGGAAATAAATATATCGGATCTCTTTCCACCTTGTTGCCCCATCTATTTTTGCCGCTTCCTTCATGTCGTCCGGTATTTGTGACATACCTGCCACATACATGATCATGGACCAACCGGTCCACTCCCAGATATTTGCTATAATGCATCCAAAAATTGCAGATTTTGGCATACCCAAAATATTCATTTGCCCTTTCAACCCAATTTCAGACAGATAATGGGTGATAATCCCCTGGTAGGGCTGCAGCATTTTCCCCCAGACAATTGCTACTACCGCTACTGAAGTCGCTACCGGAAGAAAAAAGACGGTTCGAAAAATGCCTTTCCCTTTCCGCAGCCTTTCCTCCACAATATAAGCCAAAAAGAATCCTATCGCTGCCTGGATGGGAACAGTTGTAATGATCCAGTACAATGAATTTCTCATAGTTGTCCAGAAAACTTTATCCCTGAATATTTTTGTATAATTTTCGACTCCCACAAAAGTCATGTTTTTGAGAGTGGACCAGTCGTAAACGCTGCTCCACCCAACAAAGACAATGGGATATAAAATATAAAATACAAAGAATAATATAGAAGGGAGAATAAATAAATATCCGGGAATATTATACTTTTTCTTTATCCTTTTACTTGATGCCACATTACTCATAAATTGATTCTCCTTTCAGACATGCGAATGGCATACCTTTTTTTAAAGAGCATCTTGTTCATCCTGAACTGCCTGACATCCTTCTTCCGGTGACAATTCACCTGAACCGACACCTGCTAAAGCATTCTGCAGTGCCGTCTCTATTGTCGGTTCACTGATTCGCTGGTTCATAGCACTGTCAAGGTCTTTGGCAAAGGAATTATACTGATTTACTAATTCCGGATTCAGTTCTGGATTCCCAGGTTCAATTCCTTTAAATGCAGGCAGGTTGTTTACATCGTCTGCGCATGCTTGTATCCCGGCACCGGAACTAAAAGATTTAATGGCTTTCCATGCCGCATCAGGATTTTTGCAGTTTTTTGTAATGCCATATCCAAAATCGATACCTCCAACAGGTGTTGCTGCTTTTGCCGCCGTTCCAATCGGAGGCAGATAGAAAAATCCAAAATCCCAGTTGGCAACTGTAGTTGCGGGATCTTCCGCAGTAAATTCCTGACACCACCAGGAACCAAGTGCCATCATAGCTGCATTATCTGATACAAATGCCGGAGTTCCATTCGTGTTGGCATCGGCAGACATTGCTCCTGTCTGGAAAATTCCATCGTCAAACATCAGCTTATAATTACCCATAGCCTCAACTAACTTCGGATCTGTCCATTTAATTTCCCCCGCCTGTGCCTTATCAAAGATTGTAGTATCTAATTGGGAGCACAACATTGTAAACATATTTACAGCCTGCCAGCCATTAGATCCTCCAAAGAACAATGGTGCCACTCCGTTATCATTGAGCGTTTTACACACTTCCTTAAATTCATCATATGTAGTTGGAATTTCTAAGTTATACCTCTCAAAAACATTTTTGTTATATACGATGCTTATAATCTGCGCCTCAACCGGCAGAATATAATTAGAGGTATCCCCATCTTTATTTCCCATTTGAATTTGGTTTGCAATCATATCCGGATAGTTTTCTTTCCAATTATCTCCCCAGTCTTTTGCTGCATAATCAGAATAATCCATTAAATAGTCCGCATACTGCGCTGTTAGCGACCCGGGCTGCAACCCAATGATATCCGGCAGGCTGTCCGATGCTGCTGCTGCAGAAAGGGCGGACAAATACTCCGGATCATAGTTATAATAAGAAAATTCAATCTTGATTCCGGGATTTTCTTTTTCAAATGCATCCAGCATCTTTTCACAAGTACGCGTTATCGGGGACCATGACCACATTGTTAATGTGGTTTCTTCCCCGGAAGCTGCATCTGCTGTTTCTGATTTTGCTTCCTCTATATCATCTTGTGAAAGAGTTTCTGATTTAGTTGCTCCTGTCTCTTCCTTGGTAGTCGATTCTTTTTCAGTTCCCGCTGTTTCTTTTTCTCCGCCTGCGCACGCTGTCATCCCCAATACCATTGATAAAGCTAATAAAATACTTGCTGCCTTTTTGAACTTCATACCTTTTCCTCCTTTTAACTTACATCCTGTTTTTGTTATTTATACTCATATCTTTACCGACAGGCAAAAACACAAATACCTTCTCTTATAACCTTCGATTTTCTCTGTTTTCCTTATATATTTCAAAAAATCTGGCAACTTCATCCTTATCCAATGCATTTTCTCCCCCCAGAAGATATTTTGTTATCAATATCTGCTCTGCAATAGATTCACATGCTTCTACCACGTTCATGGCATCTTCTACCGTTTTACCTACAGCCAGACTTCCATGATTTCCCAGAAGAACAATCCGATAACCATCTGCAAAATAAGGTTCCGCCATAGTCATAATAAATTTTGTTCCGGGTGCACCATAAGGAACACAAGGGATTTTGTGGAAATTACCCATCATTTCAGGCAATGCCTCCGTTTCCACATCCAATCCGGCCATAGAAAATGCAGTGAGTACTCTTGAGTGGCTGTGTACAACACCTCCCGCATCCCAGCCGTTTGCTTCGCAAATATCATACGCCATAGAATGCATTATAATTTCCGATGTCTCTTTCATTCCCCATACCCTCTCACCTTCGGAATTCACCACTGCAATTTTCTCTGGCGTCAAAAGTCCTTTGTTCTGGCCGGTAGGCGTGATATAGATTTTTCCATCTGATTTTGCCGATATATTTCCGGCAAAAGAGTTAACAAGACCTTTTTCATCCATTCGTTTCGCTACAGACAGTACCTGACCCAGCACCTCTTCCGAAATTCCTGATTCTTGCATTTTTACTTTCATTTCTTCGTTCATGTTTACACCCATCTGCATATTGCAGCAAAAGCTGCAATAAAGCCCTTTCTATCTTTTATTTTTCTTTCATCCCTCCTGAGATGAACTTATACTTACTTACATATCCCTTTTTCAACCATGCGCTGTAAATCCATATCCCAGATCGCTTTTTCCTCTGCCCGGGGCTGATATTCTTTCATTTCGAAAGAATGTGCAGATAATTCTCTTATTTCATCCACCGTTTTTAATTCCTGAAGAGAATAAAACTGAGTAAGTATATTTCCGGTTAAGGTAGCATATGGCATACCACAGAAAACAGGCATCTCCAATGCATCACTAATCATCTGCATCAGAACGTAATTGCGGCTGCCTCCGTTTATTACAGAAACTCTATGTAAAGGAATACTAAGCTCATCTTTTAAATATTCAAAACAGTATTTTATCTTCAACGCTATACTTTCCAGGATGCATCTGGCAAATTCTGCATCCGATTTTAATAAATTCTGTCCTGTCCCGGCAAGAAATCGATTCATTTTATCCTTCATATTGCCTTCCGGATTATTTATGGACGTTTCTTCAACATCAATGTAAACATGCTTTGATTCACAGTTTTTTACCATCTCCATAATTGCAGAGTAGTCATAATGTTTCCCTTCCATGAGCCATATCCTGCGAAGTTCGTTCAGGATCCAAAATGCTGAAAAATCCCGGTATAAGATCTTTCTCCCGTCCAAAACCCCGGCATTTTTATATCCGCCTCTATATGCTTTTTCCGATAGGTTGCTTTTCATTAATTCTGTTCCCATATTTACATTGGTTCCCATACTGATGTATAGCTGGTTTATACCAAAATCAGGGATTCCAAGAACGGCTGCTGCTGTATCATGTCCTGCCGCTGCGATTACTTTTGCCCTGCCCGTTCCTGTCGCATCTGCAATATTCTTAAGAACAGTTCCTCTTTGTGTTCCTGCGTCAACCAGGGGCTTCAGCATTCCATTCTGTATCCGAAGAGTATCCAGTACCTGAAATGCCCAGTCATTCTGCTCCGGCATCAGCATACCTGACGTACCTGCTATTGACCTCTCTGTAGATTTTACACCCGAGAGAAAATATTCCAGCAGATCCGGTAAAAACAGCATACATTCCGCTAAATCCAGAATCTTATCGTTATGTTCTATGTAAGAATATAACTGGGGAAGTGTATAAGTCCTGTTAGGCTGGCATCCTGTCATCTCAAAAAGCTTTCTCTTCGGTAAAACCTTATACAAATTTTCTACCGAATTTCTGGTCCGCAGATCTCTGTAATGATATACAGGTTCCAACAATCTTCCTCTTTTATCCAGCAGACCATAACTGGCTCCCCACGTGTCAATAGACACCGCTTCAATCTCGTGTTCCTTTGCATAGTAGGACATCCCTTCTAAAATGCTGTTATATAGGCCAAACAAATTCCAATATAGGTTTCCATTCAGTTCCATAGGCCGATTTGGAAAGTCAAAGAATTCATCTACATACAATTTGTTTCCGTCAAAACATCCTTTCGCCATCTTACCGCCGCTGGCACCAAGATCCGCTGCAATTACTATCTTTCCACCCATGATTAACTCCTCTCTTGTTGAAGTTGAAAATTATCTTTTATTTCTTTTTCGATAATATTATTCTATATTCATAATTTAATTTTGTCAATATATATTTTAATATTTTATTTTTTACCATTTTTTAAGCATTATCACTAAATTTCATCTTGTATTTTGCCATGAGTAGTGTTAATATACATTCATATTATATCGAAATAATTATAAAGGAGTGTAATCATATGAGTCTAGTACCCTTTAAAGAAATGTTAACAGATGCAAAGAAACATCATTATGCAATTCCGGCATTCAACGTAGTAAATATGGAAACAATTCAGGCAATCACCCAAGCTGCACAGGAAGAAGGTTCTCCATTAATCATTCAACTTTATCATGCTGATCTGGATTTTGCCGGGGCTGATTTTATGGTCCAAATTGCCAAAACTGCTTCCACACACTGCACCATACCAATAAGCGTCAGCCTGGATCACGGGCAGAGTTATGAACAGGCAGTTTATTGTATCCGGCAAGGTTTCAGTGGTGTCATGATTGATCTGTCCAGAGATGACTTTGATGCCAACGTAGCAGATACCAGACGGGTAACTGCTTATGCCCATGCCAGAAATGTATCCGTAGAAGCAGAACTGGGAACTATTTCCGACGCCTCTGCCCCCCTGGAAATTCGTAATTCCGGAATGACCGATCCTGCTAAAGCTGCAGAATTTGTTGCACGAACCGGAGTAGATGCCCTTGCTGTTTCCATTGGTACCGCCCATGGGATCTATTCCTCCACACCTGTTATTGATTTTGAAAGAACAAAACAGATTGTCCAGAACATTGAATGCCCTGTTGTCGTCCACGGAGCATCCGGCACTCCGGATGAAGATATCAAAGAACTTTGCCGTTTGGGAGTAACTAAAATTAATGTCGGGACAGACTTAAATCTGGGATTTAACAAAGGAATCTTAGAAGGTTTTCAAAAATACGGAGATGCTGCTGCTATTCGGGAATACATGAATGCAGGGCGAGAAGAATTAGTAAAAACAGCACGTCATAAAATAAAGCTGTTCCGGACCTTTTATAGATAATAATCACAAAAAGAAGAAGATATGCCATATCATTACCGGCACATCTTCTTCTTTACATTCTATACCTTATTCATTTACTCCTCTTTCTTACTCTCCGCCGCCACTTCCGTACTCATATCCTTAAATCTTTCCATATCCATCTGGCCCAATGTCCTGTCCACCACAATCGCATTCACCATAGAACCAGTTACATTAAGGAGCGTTCTTCCCATATCAATAATCGGGTCAATCGCCAGAATCGGGCTGACAACCGGAAAGGAGGATGCCAGACCTACACCCGAGAGGGCAACGGAAGCCGCCATCGTAGCCGTTCCCGGTATTCCTGCAATTCCCAGCGATCCTAAAGTCACAACAATAATGGACATTGCAATAAAGGTAATATCTATCGGCATACCATTTACGTTTGCTACAAATACAAGGAGCAGCGCCGGAAATACTCCTGCACATCCCTGCATACCCGCAGTTGTTCCAAATCCGGCTACAAAATTGGCTGTACCGTCATTTACACCCATTTTATCGGTGAGGGTTTCAATGGTAAGCGGCAGAGAGCCTACACTTGACCTTGAAGTAAACGCTAAAATCATGACAGATATGCCTTTTTTAAGGTAAATGCCCGGATTCACGCCAAAGATTACCAGGGCAATCAGCTGGATCACAAACATAATTGCCACTGCCGCATACAAGGCCGCAATGAAAATTCCCACTTCCAGAATACTTTCAATTCCCTTTTGAGCAATAGTATTTGCCAGCAAAGCAATAACAGCATAAGGCATGTATTTGATAATTGTCATGGCAATACTCATTATAATTTTATGAAGTGCATTGATCAGGTCAAAGAACGGCTTTACCACATCAAAGTATTTTTTTGACATTCTTTTGGCACCCAAACCAAAAAATACGGCAAAAATCACCAGGGCGATAATATTTACATCCACCATCGCCTGTGCCGGATTCGCGGGCAGCAGCCCTCTTAAAGTATCCACCACTGTTTTAATTTCTTTCATTTCCACTGCTTCCGCTGTAGTTGACATTCCGGTTCCAACCCGGAACAAGACACCTACGCACAGTCCCACTACCACAGCGATAATAACCATCACCATCGTTACCACAATGGTATTTTTCGTCAGCTTCCCGATGTTGGCATCCTTTTGCATATTGATGATCACATGGATAATGGAAACCATAACAAGGGGTACAACCAGCATTCTGATCAAATCAATAAATCCATTGCCAAACAAGCCATACCATTTCGTAGTTTCCGCAACAAAAGTAATTTCCATCGGCTGACTTACAAATCCGGATACTGCCTGTACAACCAGTCCCAGTACCAATCCAAACACAGTACCGATAATCATTCTTTTGGAAAAACTTACTTTTCGTTTTTGAATTCTGTTCATCACTATGAATAATACGACTAAAAGCCCCAGGCAAAGCAATGTCCGAATGTCACTTAACATTAAAAATTCTTTAAAAAATACATTATCCATTCTTATCTACTCCCTTATTTAAAGATTTATCACTCTGTCATTTCTTGTATCCAAATAGAATACCCATTAATAAGGTGATGCATACAACTTCACTATTGTAACATACACACAAGCGATGGACAAGATTTTTTCCGATTTATTACCGGTAACGCAAATATTACCAGTTATGTTTTTTATTTAAGCATTCGCTGGAAACAATCTTCACAGTGCAATTTCAGAGAGTCCAAAAATGGTACCGGCTCAGGAAGTCCCTCTATCAATAGAGGCAATTCTGTGCATCCCAAAATAACACCCTCAATCCCACACTCTTTTTGGTAATAACCCACTATGTCCATAAATTCCCTTTGAGACTGGCTGTTTATTTTATGTACTGCCAATTCCCCGAATATGATATGATCAATTATATTTTGCTGTTTCTCATCCGGAGACATGATTTCAATGCCATATTCTTTCATTCTGTTTTTATAAAATGAATGACTCATTGTATATCGAATCCCGGTTAAAAGCAGCTTCTTCCTGGACAGAGCCTGTGCCTGTTTTGCTACGGAATCCACAATACTTATCATTGGTACACCGGCATCCTTTTCTATCACATCATACACGGAATGGGGAGAATTGGCAGCCATAATCACGATCTCTGCTCCTGCATGCTTTAAATTTTCAATACCGGACCGAATGCAATTGATATATTCCTCCATGCGGTTCTGATTTTCAAGATCTGTAAAATATTGAAAATTCAGGCTTTCTATTACAATCTCCGGATAATAATAGTCCTGAAATCTTTCATAATACAGATTCATAATCTTTTTATAATATTCTATCGTAGATGTAAAACTGATGCCTCCAAGTATCCCTAATTTCTTCATATTCATTCTCCCCTCATGCAAAACGCTTTGTCGTCCACCGCCCTCATAGTGGCAAGGATACCTTCCAGATGGTCATATTCGTGCTGTAATAATTCAGCCAAATCGCCCTCTAACCGCATTTCCCTACTCTTCCAGTCCATATCCACATATCTCACTACACAGCGTCTGTGCCTTTTTACTCTTACATATAAATTAGGGAAAGACATGCAATCATCCAGTACCTCCATCTCTTCATCGTCCGGAAACTCAAGCCAGGGATTAATAAATACAACTGGCCTATCCAGATACATATAAATAATACGTTTTCCCACGCCAATCTGAGGTGCGGCTATGGCACGCCCCGCCTGATACCGACTCTTAAAATCCATAAGAGTGTCATGTAAATCAGAGACTGTTTCCGTAAGATCCTCCCCTTTTTCCACCAGATCACTTTTTTGATACAATTTTTCTTCGCCAAGCAATAATATTTTCTTTACCATATTTATGTTCTCCTTACTATAGGGTCGATTTAACAGTCTGTTACAAATTCACGGTACCAGATATACTTCAGCCTATTCTGTTCATCTTCTTCCATTCACCTTTTACTATTCAGCCTGCTCTATTCAGCCTGCTCTATTCAACCGCTTCTATCCAGCCTCTTCTTAAATTATAACCCTTGATATTGTATGGTTTCAATGCTAAAATTGTATGCAAAACAATATTTTGAAAAGAGGACATACTATGCCGGTAAATTCATTTGAAAATTATCCTATGAGCTGGAGACCGAAACTAAGCAGAGAAAACACACCCCTGTACCTTTCTATCGCTGCTGCATTAGAAAAAGATATTGCTGCCGGAAATTTGCAGCCAAATGATAAACTGCCTCCCCAAAGAGAATTAGCTGATTATCTGGATGTTAATCTCAGTACGGTTACCAGAGCATTTAAGCTGTGTGAATCTAAGGGCTTAATTAGCGGCACCATCGGCAAAGGAACCTATGTTGCTTCCGACGTAAGCGCCAATCTTCCAATGCTAAGCGAGAACAAAGAATCCAATTGCATTAATCTGGGCGCCTCACATCCGCTTTACCAGCAAAACAGGTATATTACCCAGATGCTAAAGAAGCTCCCTTCCAGGATAAATATCGATAACCTATTAAAATACACAGATATTTCAGGAAGTGAACTACAAAAAGAAAGTGCCTGCATTTGGCTGCATAAACTGGGGATTCCGGCTCAATCCAAAAATATACTAATTACATCCGGATTGCAGAATTCTTTAACGGTTATATTGGCATCTCTATTTCGTTACGGAGATAAAATAGCAACTAATTCTCTTACATATCCGGGCATTAAAAATATTGCAAATATGTTAGGTATCATACTGATCCCCATACCCTATCGTAACAGAAAAATGGATTTAAAATACTTAGAACAGATTTGCAAGACAGAGAATATAAAAGGAATCTATGTTATTCCTGATTCTCACAATCCGACTACTGTCACAATGGAACTGAATGAGCGCATCCATTTAAGCAGTATGATAGAAAAATATGCCCTGATTAATATCGAAGATGGTACGTATACCTTTTTATCAGAAAAGCCAAACCTCTCACTGTATGAATTGATACCGGACCATACCATCCATATCTGCACGCTTTCCAATTCTCTGTCAGCCGGGCTCAGAATTTCTTTTCTGGCTGCACCACTGGCTTTCCGGGAAAGCCTGCTCACCGGAATTCGAAATATCAACGTTATGTCCTCTCCTATCGAGACGGAATTAGCCGCTCAATTGATTCAAACCGGTATAGCCCAACGCATCACTTCGGATAAAATACCGGAGATCATAAAAAGAAATAGAATCACGGAGAACCTGTTAGCCGGAAATGACCTTTGGGGCAGCCAAAGAAGCCAATTCCGATGGTTAATTCTCCGTAATTCTATAAATAGTCACGAACTGGAAATTTATTTAAGAAAGAAGGGTGTTCAAGTATTTTGCAGTGAGAGGTTTTTAGTGGGAAACAGCACGCTTATTCCAGCTATCCGCCTGGCTGTCTGCTCCCCGGATTCTCATGCGGATTTAGCCAGGGGGCTTCAGATTATAAACGAATCTCTTCTGTCTTTTGCACCAGCGTCCGTATAAGGTACATTAAGTTTCCTTAATCAATGCGTACATTTTCATATCCTGTACTTTTCCATTTTTTACTGCATTTTTACGTAAAATGCCCTCGCACTGAAAGCCTGCTTTTTCCAAAACCCGGCAGGAAGGAACATTATATGCAAACGGTTCGGCAAAGATCCGTATGATATCTGTATGATCAAAAATATATCTGCAAGTCTCTTTTACAGCCTCCGTCCCAATCCCCCTGCCCCAATGCGGCTCTGCAATGTAATATCCCATTTCTGCTGTTAAAGAATGGATATTACTGCAGCGCGTAACGCCAATGCTGCCCGCTACCTGTCCATCCACTTCAATTGCAAATGCATAAGTGGAGTCCTGGTCAGCCGCTAATACGGCGTTGATATACTCTTTTGCATCAATTGGTGTATAAGGATAAGGCATTCCATCTCTCAGGTTATCCTGAATTTTTTGATTGTTCAGTGCCGCTGCCAGTTCATTGGCATCTTTGATCTGCCACTTTCGTATGATCAGTTCCATTTATTCCCTCCCATTCGTGTTTCAGCAAACGATATTCCAGGCGTGTTTTCATTTTTCCATCATGCCATTCCCAGTCCACGTGTTCCGCTTCCTTTATAAGTCCGCAGTTTATCATGACCTTTTCGGATGCCCCGTTCTCCTTTAGACATCCGGTAGTTACGCGGTAAACTCCATTTTTTGTAAAAGCAAATTCTAGTAATTTTTTTAGAGCTTCTGTTGTATAGCCATTTCCCCAAAAGGCGGGATATGTAAAGTATCCTAGATGAACCAGTTTCCCCAGCGGGGTTTGATCCGTAGCGGTATATCCTATACTTCCTACCTGCTGCCGGGATTCCTTTAACATCATGTGCAGAAAATAAAACTTCCTGTTATCAGAATCCTTATCCTGCAGCATATTTTGAAAATCCTCTCTGGCATCGCCAGCAGAATGCAGCTTAATATCCTGCAGGTAATACATGGTTTTATCATCGCTTTTCAGCCGATAATAAAGGTCTTCCTCTTTTTCTTCATAATCTCTTAATATAAGACGCTCAGTTTCCAGATAAATCATGCTCAGCTATCCTTTCTTTTCTAATGTATATTTACAGACGATTATTAAGATTGATAACCATTGGTGTATACCTTAATCCATTAGTAACCTTTTCCGAATCTGTATCTGTAAATCCAAGATGGTGATAGACAGGAACTGCAAAGGGCGAAGAATTGACCGTAATGCTGCCACTTGTATTATCCTTGCACACAAGTGCAAATAAATCCTTTCCGATTCCCTGTCTCTGATATTTTCCATCTACAAAAAACAAAGCAACATGCCCGCCATCATTGCGGGTTGCAATAATCCCCAGGATCTTTTCATCCTCAAAAGCTCCATAAATCCGCAACTGATTTAAATATGCCTCATCATGTATACTCTTCCAGAATTCCTTTACACCCTGTTCACTATAATCCAAAGCTTCAAACTCTAAAAATACATGCCATGCCAAATCAATGGCACCATCCATTTCATTTTCGTACAATTCACGTATCAGCATTTTCACACCTCCCTGTCTGTTTCTCGCTCGCCCAAAGGAATGTCAGCATTCACAGATTAAATATTTTCTGCACATCCGCATTCGTATACCATTCTTGCACTTTTTAATCATATTAACATGCTTTATAAAAAAGATCAATTGTACTCAAAAAAGAAGATCAGCTCATCACATTCAACATCGAAACTATTTATTTGCTCTCCTATGGTAAATTTTCAATGAACAAATATAGAATACCAGAAGCAATCCCAGGCACCAGGCGATTGCAATGAAAATCGTATTCCCGGTATCCATATCCAGAAGCAATCCTCTGAGGCTGTCTGCAAGGGGTGTAAATGGCTGGTATTTTGCAAACACCCGAAGGACAGAGGGCATATTTTCAACTGGTACAAAGCAGGAGCTGATATACGGAAGAAGCATTCCAATATAAGTGAATGCACTTACTGCCTCTAGGCTGGGACAGAACAGTCCCCAGACAATTGCTGCCCAGGTATACATCAGTGAAAATAGAAAAACAACCAGAAAGATTGTGAGGTAATCTAACAAACCTGCCTTTGCCCGAAATCCAATTATCACTGCAACACTTAAAACAACCAGGGCTGTAATGGCACATCTTAACAGTGTTGCAGCCATATGACCATTTAATACCGCTGTTTTACCGATATCCATCGTTCGAAACCGGTCCATAATTCCCTTCGTCATATCTTCCTTGACAGAAATGGCTGTCATGGATGCACTGCTTGCGATTGACATTAACAAAATTCCCGGCAGGATATAATCCAGATAGGAAAATTCTCCAATCTGCATGGAACCGCCTATGATAAAGACCAGCATCAAAAGCTGTGCCAGGGGCAGAATCGCTGTCATGATCAATATTTCAACTTGCCTGGTTGTATGTTTCATACTTCTGGAAACCATTGTAAGGGTATCGCTTAAACTATGTGCTATTTTATTCATATCTATTCTCCTTTGCCCCATCCACTAAATTCAGAAATACATCTTCTAATGTGGCTTTCTTTTGTGTAAACGAAGAAGATATTATTCCGTACTGATCCATTGTGGTAAAGATATTTGTGATTTGTTTCATTCCGCCTTTTATTTCAATTGACACTGTTTGATCATCTTCATTTATTCCCGAGATTTCCTTAACAAACATTTTTATCATCTTTCGCATACTTTCATGATGATTAAAGGTAAAAATAACGTATTCGGTGGAAGATAACTTCTTAATCTCCTCCACAGTTCCATTGGCAATAATCACGCCCTCATGCAAAATTGCAACCTGGTCTGCAAGTTCTTCCGCCTCTTCTAAATACTGCGTGGTCAAAAAGATGGTAACACCACTTTCTTTTAATTCTTCAATGATGTTCCACATGGCATTTCTGCTTTGAGGATCCAGACCGGTTGTAGGTTCATCCAAAAATATAACAGAGGGATTCCCCAATAAACTCATTGCAATATCCAGCCTTCTGCGCATTCCTCCGGAGTAAGCGGCAGTTCGTTTGTCTGCAGCATCTTCCAAATGGAAATCTCTTAACAATTTATCCGCCTGCATCTTATAATCCTTTAGATGACACAAACGGGCTGCCATCTCCAGATTTTCCCGTCCGGTTAGTATTTCATCAACAGCAGCAAACTGACCAGTTAGACTAATCCTTTTTCTAACTTTCGCCCCATCCTTTTTTACATCCTGGCCTTCGATCAAAGCCATACCGCTGTCCATCCGCAATAATGTGGCAAGGATCTTTACCATTGTTGTTTTACCGGCACCATTAGATCCCAGCAAACAGAAAATGGAACCTTTTTGTACTTGAAATGTGACTCCTTTTAACACGTCTTTTTCTTTATATGCTTTTTTAAGCCCGCTCACCTTGATTGCAAATTCATCATTATCCATTTTTTAATCCTCCTTTTTGTTTGAATCATATCGTCTCACTATGCACAATATTTCCTTAAAACGGGGCATATCCGGTAAATAAAATGTTATCTCCTTTACTTTCCTATTTTTTCCTCTTATGTATCCTTTTTTTATTTGCTGATTTGTTGATTTACTGGTTTTTAAATTTGTTGATATTTTACTCATTGAGTATTTACTCGTTGAGTTAATACTTAGTTAGTATATCAAAGCTTTAATTATATGTCAACAAATAAAAGGGGATTTTGGTTGAATACATATACGATTCAGATTTAAATTTTGGTATGGATTTCGATAAAACTATAGATATGAGTCTGAACACAAAAAAATAAAGCCGCCTGCTCTTATTAAGAGTAAACGACTGTTATATACAAGCGTATTATATTTTCTCTATTCTCTATATTACTGAGAATGCTACCTGCATTAGTGAGAACTATATTTAAGATTGATTTCCATGATTCCTTAACATGTCCACTATCCATTCCACCTCTGGAAATGGCATTTTGCTGTGCAAAGCATACTGCACGGCAATAGACTGTAAAGTGTTACTGAATAAATATGTTAATGCATAAGGATCTCCCTGACGTATTGACCCCATCTGCTGTCCTCTTCTCATAATCTCTGCTATCTTGTCAGCATCTTCCTCCCTGGATTTTATCTTATCATAAATATGTTTTGGTATTCCTTCACTTTGCTTCAGCTGCGCTATCAGAATAAAAAATTTTGATCCTGTTTCGTCTTCTTTCAGGCATCGCAGCACAGACTCTGCTGCTTGCTCAAAATAATCAATGGGATCCAGATTTTTGGGATCCGTCCAATTGTCACTTTCCCGGAGCGCAATATCTACCAAAGTCTCTAATAAAATTTCCTTTGTCTTAAAATAGTGGAAAAGCAACCCCTCACTTATATTTAGGGTTTTTGATATTTCACTTGTTTTTGTAGATGCATATCCTTTTTTAATAAACAGTTCTAACGCTGCTATTAGGATCTCTTCTTCCCTTTTTGCTTTTTGTTCCGCCCTCGTTGTCATAACAAGCCCCTTTCATTGAGTTTCAACTCATCCAGTAATCTTCTGCTTAGTATAGCAAAACTTACCGAATCTGTCAAATCGCTCTAATCTAGAGCGTGTTTTAAAGCAAAGGAATTACACAGACAAAAACATCTCCGAAGAGATGCCTTTAAAATTATACAAATTATCTCCGTTCGTAGATAACGTCTGTGATACCATTATAACTTTGTGATTTAATTAATTTTAACAGTTTTGTGCTTTCAGTTATTTCAAACAAGCGTATTCCATTTCCTAAAATCACCGGAATGACTGAAATATGGAATCTGTCAATGTAATCTTTTTCAATCAGGGGCTGAATGACCGTCGCTCCACCGCAGATCCATATATCTTTTCCTGGTTCCTGCCTTAATTTATCAACTAGTTCGCAGACATTTTCATTTACAAATTTAATATTTTCTGTGTCTGGAAGTTCTTTGTGGGTCAAGATATAGCTTGTCAAGTCTTTGTAAATCCATTCATCCGGGGACAGTTCCGTCACGATCTGATCATACGTATTCCACCCTATGATTGCGGTGTCGATTCCCCGGATAAATTCCTGATAGGTCATCATATCGTCATTATCCGGTTCCTGTCCTCTCAGCCAGTCAACATTTCCATCTTTTTGTGCAATATAGCCGTCAAGACTCATGGCTATAAATAAAATCACTTTCCGCATACATTTCCTCCTAATTTATTTTCACCTGCAGCATAAACCGATCCCCTTACTTTCTCCAGAAAGCTGTACACTCTTTTTTATCATCAATATTAAATTGTATCATACGTTCCAGCAGTGTATAATCAACCGGATCATCCCATTTAATCCGAAAAATATTTTTACCATGGCTATAACCAGATTCTACTATTTCATCGGAAAACTTTTCAATTCCTTTGACTTCCGGTGAAACAGCAAAATGCTGTCTGGAAACGCTAAATCCGATTATAAATGTCCCGTGATCCGTAAACATGGGCTGATTCCATGCAATTTTAGATTCCAGATTGGGAAACTTTTGAATAACCCAGTTTAAAACTTCCCGTAAGCGTTCACGCTGCTCCACATCTTGAATAGCTGCCAGATAATCCGCAAATTTTTCCATATTTCCCTCCGTTAAAATGGATTTATTATGTAATACATTATCTCCAGGAAATAAAAAATCATTCTGCTTTCCATTGGCATTCACTGCATTCAAAATCATGCATGGATATAATTCCTCCACACTTTGGGCAGATATATTTTTCTATCTGCTGTTTCATAAACACGTCCAAGCCCAGAGTTTTAACTGTCATACTATTATCCATAAGGCTTGCATGATAACGTGTACGATAGCTTTTTTCCAGGGATTTTATTTGCTTACAAGGATACTGCGGACACTCATAACAATAGGTAAGCCCTTTTTCCTTCACACAATCTTTTATCTTGCATTTTCTGCAATGTTCGGGCTTTCCCTGATCACTGTTTAAACATCCCATACATGGCTTTTTATGATAACAATGTTTGTAACAGACCAGACAATTCATCCCGCAGGGGGCAAACATCACAGTATCCACCTCTTCTGGTATCATTTTCATTCTTATACCTCCTGCATACCGCAGGTCCCGCCTGCGATACTGCCTTAATAAGTAGTTCGAAAGAACTTAGATCTTTTCCATCAGTGCTAACAATTGAGTCTATTCAAAATTAGGGGCAACATCAATATGGTCAGCCATATCTGCCAAATGAATCAATTCCTTTTTTAACAACTTCAATGTCACAACCCGATCATCTCCATTTTGTTTATCAAATGTCAATTGTTCCGTAAACTCCCAGATATCCTCTAAACGGCGCCTAATCCGATAAAACTGCAGTGCCTGCGCATCGTTCTTAAAATCTTTATGCATCTGCTGATACACATTTAAAAAAATGCCATAGTACGGCTGTTGTGCCAAATACATAAAATCAGCCTCTGCCGGCGCCAGTTTTAAGCCTTCCCAATCTATCAAAATAAGGTCCTCTCCCGACATCATCAGATTCCAATTATGAATATCGGTATGGCACAGTACCATTTTCAAATTTCTCTTTTGCAGTTGTACAGATAATTCATCCAGCCGATTCAGCCATTTTATCATAGGCAAGCGATAATAGGCAAACATTTCTTTTACATCTGAATCCATTCTGTCAGGCTGACTCTCTAAAACTCGGCGCAGTTCCCAGACGAAAGAATTATTGTAATCCTCTTTTAAAGCAGTTGTATCAATCGGAATTTCTTCTCCGAAACCATGCAGATAAGAAATAATTTCCGATAATTGCCTAACCTGAGATGCTGTCAAATCCCGTTCTCCGACGGTCTCACCCTCAATATAGTCATAAAGAAGATAAATCCCATGATCATCCTCCACTCTATAATCTCCATTTTGTGTCAATAAGGGCATCGGAATTCTGCCCCGTAATCCGGAGCGTGTTAACCACTTTAATACGGGTACATACTGATCTATAAGAGCAGTCCATTTGGCAGTAGAAGCCCTGTCTTTTTCATATACCTTCAGAAAATATGTACCCCTGCCGGTTTTGACTTTGTAAGCCAGCGCAGACCATCCACCCTGTACCTGACAGATATCGTTGCTACAAATTCGGTATTGTGTCTCTAAGATAAACGCTATGTTTTTCATAATGTTCCCCTGATAAGTGTTTGACAATTGCTCTCCAACAACTGTACTTATTTTTCATTATACCTTGTCGTCCGTATAAATAAAAGATATTTTTAAACATATGATGATTTAAGATTATTTGCTGCAATTTCATTTTGAACATTAGAAATGACCGAAAACTTCAGGGTTTGTCTTCGGTCATCCATGACACTTACTCATTTTCAGAGGATGTTAAAATCCAAAGATCTGCACACCCCGCTTTGTAATACAACTAGTTTTCTGTTACTTCTTCCGGAAAAATATCATCCCGAAATCCTTTCCATACCGGCTGCCGCATCGTATCCCTTGTGTTGGGCATATATTCAATGGTACACACCTTGAACGAAACCCAAATGGCATCTTCATTCCCTTTAGGCAGTATAGAAAATGGATTGCCGGTTACCGGACTGAGGGTTTTGATTACTTCCCTGGTCACTCCGGAGGTGACATGTCCCTTATATAATAATCTGTTATTTTTATACTTACCCAAAATAATACTGAAGGTATTCTCTTTTTTAACAATATACCCGGTGACAATGTAATCTTCATCCGCCATCCTCTTGAACTTAATCCAATCTTTCGTCCGTTTTCCCATAAAATAAAGGCTGTCTGAACGTTTAGCAACTACACCTTCCAGTTCTTTCTGATCTGCAATATTATATAGCCCAATTCCATTTTCCGGTACAAATCTTGAAATTGCAAATTTAGCCGTTTCTGCACCGAAAGATTTCTTGAGGAAGTCTTTTCTTTCTAGCAGTGGTTCCAGGGTTATTTGCCTGCCTCCATAATAGAGGCAGTCGTAAGCCACAAAAGATGCCGGGTAGCGTTTGGAAGCCAGTTCTATTTTAAATGGGTCTGAAAGCAGGCTTCTCCTCTGGAGCTCATAGAAATCAGGAACTCCATTTTTTAAAACTACTAACTCCCCATCCAGAATGCACCGATCAGTGACAAGCCGGAATATCTCTTTTAACTCCGGAAACTTCTGTATAAGAAGGAGATTTCGCTTATTTCTTAACTCCACACTTTGACGATCCAAATATGCAATACAACGGCTTCCATCCAATTTCAATTCATATATCCAGTTAGGATTATTAAAGGGTTCCCGCATTTCAGCAATCAGCATTGGTTCTACACTGCGGTCATTAAAAATATCCATTTATGCCATTCCCTGCTGATTCTGGGTTAATTCCAGGCTTTTTTCCAAAGCATCCATCAGGTTAATAATATTGCTGCCTTCTGTACCCTGGTCTGCCGTTACAATTTCCTGGCCCTGTATCTTTTTCATAATGGCTTCCCGCAGTCTTGCCTGATACTCGTCATGAAACTCAGCAGCGATGAAAGGTTTCGTCATATTTTCAATCAATAGTTTTGCCATATCCAACTCATTTTTTTCCAATTGCATTTTTGGTATCTGTTTTGGTACCGCAGCAATTTCATCATGATAATATAATGTTTTTACAATCATGCCCTCTTTCGTGGGGAATAAAACCAATAACTTTTCGTTTGTCCCCATAACAGACTTTGCAATTGCCACCTTTTTTTGAGCCAATAATGCCTGGCGCAATAATTCATATGCCTTTTCAGCCCCGGCATCCGGAATTGCATAATAATCTTTTTCATAATAAATCATATCTACTTCACTTATTTTGGCAAATTGGATAATATGAATCGTTTTATCTTTTTTCGTCTTAATTTTTTCCAGATCTTCCTCCGTCATAATGACATATTTATCTTTTTCGTACTCATAACCTTTGACAATATCCTGGGCAGTCACCTCTTTGCCACAGTGACTACAGTACTTCTTATATCGGATACGTGCCTTGCTCTCTTTATCGAGCTGGTTAAAATGAATGTCATTATCTATCGTTGATTTATACATTCCAATCGGAATTAAAACCAGGCCCATGGATATACTGCCTTTGTGTGCTACTGCCATAAAAACACCCCTTTTTATTTTTTAGCATTGGCAACTGTCATTATTTTTATGTATAGTAAGAAATTCTTTTTTGGATGATACCATGTTGAACATCGAAATGATAGTTTTTAACTAAAAAACAATCATGTACAAAAAGCTGTATTCAGATTAATCAGAAAATAACATATTATTTGCTGAAAAAACTTAGGATAGCGGATATAACCAGACACTATGTGTTACATTTTATATGGTATTTTGAGGTTTATAGATTTTAGATTTTTAGATTTTTAGAATATATGAAATAGCAATTATTTCACTTCAACATATAATATATTGGCAATCTATCAAAAGAAAGGTAATATTTTATAGATTATTCTAGATACCATGATCATCAAAATTATAGTGATAATGATAATTCTTCCTATCAAAACGGCTCATGCCATAACTCATATATACGAATAAATATTCCCTGCACCTGTATTAGGCGCAAACCAAAAGCATGCGTTAATTGCTGTTCAGCCAGCAATAACGGACCTGCGGGACTGGCTGGGGGATACGGAACTGTATGCGCAAACGGGGCTACGGGGGCTACTGGTGTGACCGGGGCTACGGGAGTTACGGGTAAGACTGGGGCTACTGGCGCTACTGGTATAGCTGGGGCTACTGGCGCTACTGGCGTTACTGGCGCAGGCGGAGCCGTAGGCGCTACTGGTGTGGCCGGGGTTACTGGAGCGACTGGATCTACTGGTATGGCTGGGGCTACTGGCGCTACTGGCACTACGGGCGCTACGGGCACTGCCGGCACTACTGGCGCTACTGGCGCTACTGGTGCTACTGGGGTTACTGGCGCTACTGGCACTACTGGGGCTACTGGCGCTACGGGCGCTACGGGCGCTACTGGCGCTGCCGGCACTACTGGCGCTAATGGGGCTACCGGCGCTACCGGCACTACTGGCGCCACTGGGGCCACTGGCGCTGCCGGAATTTCCACAACCATTCATAGCATGAGCGCACTTAATACTTCTAAATCTACCATAAATGTTGTGACTGGCGGAACACCTGTGCCTCTTCCCGACAACCAGATTTTAAGCAGTTTCACAGTAGATGAAGCAAACGAAACATTCACCGTTCCGGAATCAGGAACATATATGATTTCTTATCAGGCAGCCACAACAACTGCTCTATTGTTGTCGACACAAATTTTGTTAAATCGCGAGCCTCTTGCCGGTTCAATGGTATCCCCATCGCTGGCTACAACACTGTTTACTGCTTCACTATTTGTCAATCTTACTGCAGGTGATACGCTGCAGCTTGAAATGTTTGGTCTTTTAGGTACAGCAGTACTTCAGTCAGGCAATGGTGCTTATCTGGAAGTAATCCGGCTCAGCTAATGAAAGCAACGGGAATAATTAACATCCCGCTTCGCAAAAAGTAAAGAGACATATCAGAAATCCCGTTTATCCGGTTTTTCTGATATGTCTCCTTTTATCCCTCAATTATGCCTTTTATCTATATCTATTACTATCCTTTTCCCATTTTGATATTCTCGATGCATGACATGGCTTTATACTCTGCGCAAAACGAAACAGGTTACATGGATCATACTTATCCTTAATACACATCAGGCGTTTTGCATTACCTCCATAGTAGGCTTTCATATAATTAGCGGTACAGAGATAAGGAAAATTAATATAAGAACCCACGGTTAAGGAGCTCAGACATCTGAATCGCGAATAAATCCATGACAAATTTTCCGGCTGTGCTTCCGGTACTTTCCATATCGTTTCTATCCCCATGATATAGTTTGCTTTTCTGTAATAAAAGGCGGTGTCACAAGGAGTCATATCCCTGACCTTTCCCCCAAGCGCATAAAGTGCAACCGAAGCATAGGTTGAACCCCTGGCTCTTTTTTTCACCATACGAATGATAGCTTCTATCTGTCGAATCGAGTAACTTCCACATACAAAGCGCCCTGCAAAACGAAATTTTTCAAAAGGTGGATAAACAGACGCATCAATCTCTGTAGCTTCCAAAAAAGTCACATAACGAAAGGAAGCCTTTGCCCCACATATCTTTAAAAACGGCTGTACCGATGCAGTTGCCTCTTCCGGTGTTCCATAAAAAAATCCCCGCAAAAATATGCCCATTCCTTCCTTTTGTGAATTAAAGATTCGGCTATTGGGTGTAAAGCGGTTTTCTTTCTTCTGTACCCACTTCTGCCAGGCCCGTAAAAATTGAAGGGCTGTTTCATCATTGATTTCAGAATACTGAATATCAACATAGGTAACCTTCGTAACCTTGGGCAAAAGATGGTACGTCAGTGAAGTAATTACACCAAAATTTCCTCCTCCTCCACCCCGCAGCGCCCAAAAGAGATCCGAATGCTCCCTTTCATTTGCAACAATCACATTCCCCTTTGGATCCACAAGTTCTGCTTCTACAAGTAAATCACAGGTGAGTCCGAACATTCTGGAAGAATGTCCCCAGCCTCCTCCCTGGGTCAGCCCCACTGCCTTCACAGTCGGACAAGTGCCGCTGGGGAAAGGATATCCGTATTGAGACACAAAATGATAAAGTTCCCTGTTATTTACGCCGCTGCCAATCCGTACCGTTTGGGTGGCTTCGCAGATACTCTTGTCCTTTAAAAGGCTGGTATCAATTACTAATCTTTTATTTCCAATGCAAAACCCTTCATAATTATGCCCGCCTGACCTTACGCGAATCTCCATCCCTCGGCTGACAGCATAGCGTACAGCCTCTTTTACGTCCTGGGCATTTTCACAATAAACAATTGCCGAAGGATACTTTTGTATAGATCTGTTAAAAATCTGTCTTTTTCTATCGTAACCCGGACAGAACGGCAATATAATTTTACTGCATATATCTTCATTAAACATGATTATTAAAACCTTTTTAGCTGGCTGCATGCAGACCAGAGTTTCTAATATTATATGAAAAAAGAAAAAGATATGTGCTGTATAATGATTTGACAGGACGCTTTTATCATTTTTGAAAAATTTAATACAAAACTACCTGTGAAATACCATTTTTTCAAAACTGTTTACATCTACCGGCTTGGAGATCACATAACCCTGAACCATATCGCAGTTAATTTCCTCTAAAAACTGCATCTGTTCCACAGTCTCTACCCCTTCGGCAACTGTCTTCATGCTTAACTTTTTAGCTAATTCCACCACTGATTCAATGATCACCCGTTCCCGTGGAACATCTGCTTTTGGAGAAGAGAAAAAGGCTTTATCCAGTTTCAGCGTATCCGCCTTAATATCTTTTAGCAGATTCAGCGAGGAATAACCACTTCCAAAATCATCTATAGAACATTGAAAACCCATTTGGTGAATTTGCTGAACCACATTTACAACCAGTTCTACATTTTCAAATAAAATCGTCTCTGTCAGTTCCATCTCCAGAAGTTCCGGAGGAATTGAATACTTATTCCGGATATTAATAAATTTCTGCAAAAAATCCTGCTCATTCAGATGAACCTTAGATAAATTAACCGAAATCGGAACCAGTACCAGACCGGCATCCAACCAACCGCGCATATATTTACATACCTGCTCAAATACATATAAATCAACCTGGACTATAAAATGATTTTGCTCAAAAAAGGGTATAAACTCATTCGGTGGAACCAGTCCCCATTCAGGGTCATCCCAGCGGACCAACGCCTCTGCTCCAACAATCATCTTATCTGTCAGCCGGACTTTGGGTTGAAAATAAACCACAAATCGGTCATTCACCAATGCGTCGTTCATTTTATTTTCCAGATTTTTATTTCTGTGCTGCTTCTGTCTCTCCAGTTCAGAATAAAATACACAGACAAATAAATCATTACCTATGGCAATTTTACCACTTTTGCGTGCTACATTCGCACGGTCTCTGATGTGAACAATTGAGAGATCCGGTTCTGTGATCTGATAAACTCCAGCTGTCAAAAGTAAATAATACTTTTTTAACGAATGATCGTTAAAGGCATTAATTTTCTGTGTCACTCTACTTAAAAACGTTCGAATCTTATCCTGGGAATCTGTTTTAAGAAGCAAATCAAAATTATCTGAAAAAGAACGGCATATCAATTCGTCTTGTTCCATAGCGCTTTTGCAAACATCATGAATGTGCCTTAAAATAAGATCTCCATCATAGGTGCCAAACGTATCATTAATTAATTTAAAGTTAGCTACATTCAGGGAGGCGAACGTGTACGTACCGGGTCTGGCTGCCTGGATTTTATTCCATGCTTCTTCTTCAAATCGTACCTGACTGTAACCGCCTGTCACCGGATCTACAAATGCAAGTGTGGATAGTTGTTTATTATTTCGATTATTGATCACAAATAAAATTACAACTAAACCGGCAAACAGCAGGGCAATGATGACATTATTTAAAACTGCTTTTTGCAGCAGTGTATCAAACTGCTGGCTGGCTGCCTCCTCCGTTACAACTAAAAACAGATAAAATCCAGAGTAACTTAAAGGGATAATTTTTCCTATCTTAGGTATTTGATCAGCATTCATTGTGAAATACACCGTACCCATTTGGTTGGCGGCTACCAATTCTTTTAATATTTCCAGGGATGATTTATAATTAAAGTGTCCCCCCTCTTCCAATCCACGAAAAAAATTCTTTTTTTCTAACATTGCATAAGGATTATTCGACTTTACAATAAAACCACCACTCTCATTTATAATATGAAAGAAACCATTTCCATCAAAATAAGTCTGAGCCAATAAGCTCTTAATCCACTCTGTTGAATTACAGGCAACTAAGGCCCCTGTTATCTGATCTTCTTCATAAATTGGTACGGCATAGGCAAAACCATTTTTGGTTTCACCGTAAACTAAAGCATCATCCATAACAACTCTATTCCCATTTAATGCATCCATTATCTGTGTTGCGCCAGAAAAATCATGTGTATTGCCGTCAGATCCTATCGCCGTTCCATCCTTAGCCATTACATAGACATTCACAAATTTGTGGACTTCTGCCTTCTTTTGAAGATATGCCATGTCAATCGTCTTCCTGTTATTCTTCTGTTCCACATAGGTAAGTGCAATTGACTCAAGAGCATCTAAATTCGCCTGTAAACGAGCATCTACTGAATATACAACGCTGGATGACAGCTCACTAAAATAGCGGTCTGTTTCATCCGCAGTCGTCTGTTTGATCTGAAACACAAATAAAATACAAATGAAAACAACGACCAACGTTGCGGCAATTAATATCGCAAAAAATCTTTTCGTATTTAATTTTAACTTCATCTGCCACGTTCTTCCTCTCATCAACAGCTCCTTTATTCTGCTCAAATGCGTGCTTCCGTAAAGGATAATTTAACGAATCTTTATCTATCATTTTATCATTCATAAGGGAAATCCTTTTCATCCCGGTAGTAATACATCCCCTAATTCAGTTCTCATTTCCTGTTAATTTGAGTTTACTATATTTTATTCAAACAGTCTATAATAATTATTAATTCTAACCAGTTGAATTTAGAAAATAAAAAAGAACCGGGCTGCCAAACCTTGTGGTTTGTATAGCCCGATCCCTCTATTCATTCTATAATATTATTTCACCGCTCGCTCTTTAGAGAAGCAAATACGGTTAATCTTATAACTGAGGTCCTGCAGATACTAATGCTTTTCCAGCTTCATTACCTTCATATTTTGCAAAGTTCTTTACAAAACGCTGAGCCAGATCTACTGCTTTTGTCTCCCATTGGGAAGCATCAGCGTATGTATCACGAGGATCTAAAATCTTAGGATCTACGCCTGGAAGCTCTGTAGGAATTTCAAAGTTAAAGTAAGGAAGGTTTTTCATTGGTGCTTTAGCAATAGAACCATCTAAAATTGCATCAATGATACCACGTGTATCACGGATAGAGATACGTTTTCCTGAACCATTCCATCCTGTGTTTACCAGATATGCTTTAGCGCCGCTCATCTGCATTCTCTTAACAAGTTCCTCTGCATATTTAGTAGGATGCAGTTCCAGGAATGCCTGTCCGAAGCAAGCAGAGAAAGTAGGTGTAGGCTCTGTAATTCCACGCTCTGTACCAGCAAGTTTTGCTGTAAATCCAGACAGGAAGTAGTACTGTGTCTGCTCTGGAGTTAATACGGAAACTGGAGGAAGAACACCAAATGCATCTGCTGATAAGAAGATTACATCCTTTGCAGCTGGAGCAGCTGAAACTGGGCGAACAATGTTATTAATGTGGTTAATTGGGTAAGAAACACGTGTATTCTCTGTTACGCTCTTATCATCAAAATCGATCTTGCCTTCTGAATCAAGAGTAACATTTTCCAGAAGAGCATCTCTTTTAATTGCATTGTAAATATCTGGCTCAGATTCTTTGTCAAGGTTGATAACTTTAGCGTAACATCCGCCTTCAAAGTTAAAGATACCCTGGTCATCCCAGCCGTGCTCATCATCACCGATCAGAAGTCTCTTAGGATCTGTAGACAGAGTGGTTTTACCTGTTCCGGAAAGTCCGAAGAAAATTGCTGTATTTTCGCCGTTCAGATCAGTATTTGCTGAGCAATGCATAGAAGCAATACCTTTCAGTGGCAGGTAGTAGTTCATCATTGAGAACATACCTTTTTTCATTTCTCCGCCGTACCAAGAGTTTACGATAACCTGCTCGCGGCTGGAGATGTTGAACATTACAGCAGTTTCAGAATTTAAACCTAATTCTTTATAATTTTCAACTTTTGCTTTAGAAGCGTTATATACGATGAAATCTGGTTCAAAGTTTTCAAGTTCTTCAGCTGTAGGCTGGATGAACATATTTGTAACGAAATGAGCCTGCCAAGCAACCTCTACGATGAAACGGATAGCCATACGAGTATCTTCGTTAGCACCACAGAATGCATCTACAACAAAAAGTCTTTTGTTGGAAAGTACTTCCTGAGCAAGTTTCTTAACGGTATCCCATGCTTCCTGGCTTGCCGGATGATTATCATTCTTGTATTCAGCAGATGTCCACCATACGTTATCTTTGGAATTTTCATCCATAACTATGTATTTGTCCTGAGGTGAACGTCCTGTATAAATACCAGTCATAACATTAACAGCACCGAGTTCACTTACCTGACCTTTTTCAAAACCTTCTAAGCTTGCTTTGGTCTCCTCCTCAAATAACATATCAAAAGAAGGATTGCGAACAATTTCTGTTACCCCATTAATGCCATATTGCGTTAAATCAATATTACTCATCTTTATTTCCTCACTTTCATTTTTTCGAATTTGTTTCTATCATCTCACTTTGTGAATAAAAAGTCAATAGCTTTAAATATAAAAATAATGTAAAATTTATGAATGTTGATCATGATCATGTTCTGAGAACATCTTTTAAGTGTTACTAATAAAAAATGTATACAAAATACCTGCCATGTCAGTAATAATTTGTATCATAAATTGCATATTAAGCTATGTACGGATATACTTACTGCCTTTAGCCCTATCCCTTTTAGAATATAATGCTCCGGTTTGTAATCCCTTTCCCCATGTTTTGGAATAAAGATTTGCATAAATATTCCTTTTTTATCCTGCTTTGAGTTAGATGGACATGTTAAAAAAACACGCTGCATCCACTACAACACGACCGAAAAACTGACTCCAAATTCGGAGGTCAGTCTTTCGGTCTATATTCCTTTTAACTACATGTTTTATTATACATTTCTCTTTTTTGTCCAATAGGTTCCGTTTCCATAAGGAATAAAACCAATGGAATAATAGAACTGCTGGGAAGAACCTACGAATACAGATTTTGCTCCCAAGTCTCTGCACCGTTTTATTCCTTCATAGACAACCGCTCTGCCAAGCCCCATTTTTCGGTATTTCGGTATTGTTGCCAGCGGTTCTACAATTCCATATTCCGAATCCTGATCATACCACATACCGCAATAAGCAGCAAATTCTCCATTTGAATCAAGGGCAGCAATTTTAAGATCCTTATTTACTTTCGGGCCCTTAAATTCATCATGACCAAGTTCAATTTCCTTTTCAGTCGGAGAGAATTTTCTGTTTTCTTTTTCATGGTTAAAGCCTTTAAACAACACTTCTCCATACTTGAATATATCATAATACTCAGCCATGCTGGCAATTCGAAACCCCTCAGGAAGTTTATAATCCAGGGAACGTTCTTCAATGGAAAAATACGCATCACACTCTTTATTCGTGGTTGGAAAGTATCCGTTTCCATAGGCAATACGCTGAAATTCCAAATCAGAATCTGCAATAAATGCTTCAAATACCTCATCATTTTTCAGATTCTTTTCAGCATAAAGAAGCATCTCTTCTTTCAGAAACCCGTAACCATCCTTTATACAAAAATGTCCGTTGCCCAGATCCGTATCATAGAGGGCTGCCCCCACGATTTCCCCCTCCTCTTCCCAGATCCCAACCCTGGAAATTTCGGATTGCTTTAAAAAGCCATGCTTCATCATCCAATCCCATCTGCCATAAGAATAGTTGGGGTCTTTAAGTCCACATAAAAATGTTCTGATTTTAAAATAATCCTCACCAAATTCTCTGATATTACAATTATTTCTGGCTATTATTTTCATAACTTTCTCCTCTCAGTTTACGATTTACACACGGGGCAAATATACCGCAAAGTGGGGCGTGTAGATGGCAGGAACGAATTTTCAAACACGCTCTAATCCAACTTACTCATTTTCTTAATCAATTCTCCTAATAACTCCATCAAATCCTTTGCCTTTTCAAATTCATTCATTTGAAGCAGCTGCTGAATTCTGGTTTCTGTCTCTTTCTTCTTTTGTTCCAGCAGCAGATAATCCTTGTCAAAATGATTGGCATAAATCATCTGTCGGAATTTACGGACAGACATTCTTCGTACAGTATTTTTTTCTACCAGTAAAACATAATCCACACAATTAGCTACCGTATAAAAATCATGCGATACCATAAGAATTGCACCTTTGAATGCTGAAATTGCCTGCTCCAATGCAATCTGTGCATAAACATCCAAGTGTCCTGTGGGTTCATCCAGCAGGAGAAAGTTAGCCTTTCCTAATGATATCACTGCTAATTGAAACAAGTCTTTTTCTCCACCGGATAATTCACTCACTTTTTGATGAAGTGTCTCTTCTTGAAATCCATATTTTTTCAAATAATTCGCTGCATCCTGTTTGGTATGAATGCCTTTTTCGTCAAAAATCTCCAGCAAAGTATTTTCATCGTCATATAAGGAGCCCGTAATCTGAGTAAATATACTCATTTCTGCATGCTCGTTTATCCTGATTGAATCTTTATTATTTTCAAAGATTTCACGAATTAATGTTGTTTTTCCGGTTCCATTATTTCCAACTATTGCGACATGATCCTGGGGTTTCATTACAAAATCCACATGTTCTAAAAGCTGCTCATCAAATGCAACACTATAATCAGTCAATTCAAGGATGTTTTCATCTACCACGTCCCTTTCAAGCTCAAAATGAATCTCAGGAAATTTGATATCTACGAAAGGAGCCTTTGTTTTTCTAGTTTTTAGACGATCAAGCAAAGTCTGTCTTGCATGTACCGCTTTACCAAGGGATGCGTTATCCATCGACGTTGCTTTCACCCTGGCCTTTTCTAAGATTTTACTCTGACGGTCTATCTCTGCCTGGTCGGCTGCTGCTGCTTCTTCTAATTCAATCTTTGTGGCAAGAAGTTCATAATTATATTCTATATAAGTCCCATCAAATTCCTGAATATCCATATTTTCCATATGAAGTATCTGAGTAAAGCAATGGTTTAACAGATACCGGTTATGGGTGATAATAAGAAGGGTTCCTTTATGGTTATTTATCAAATTGCTTAAAGCATTCAGATGGTCAAAATCCAAAAATACATCCGGTTCATCCATAATCAGAAGTCCCGGACTTAGCATCATCTCTCTGATCACCTGAACCAGTTTGAATTCTCCGCCGCTCAGACTACCGATATTCTGCCCTTCTAACTTTTGCAAACCAGCTATTTTTAACTGCTTTTTGATATTGCTTTCGTAACAATCTCCATCAATGGCATTAAACTCATCCAGTACTTTCTGATATTCCTCAAAAATCGTTTCCAGATTGACAGCCGTCTCCATTTCCTTACAGTAATCAATGATTTTCTGCTCAAGCTTCACAAACTCTTCGCTTAGATACTGAAAAACCGTCAAATCTTCTTTTTCATCCAATTGGGAAAACTGACTGACATATCCAATTCTGCCCGTGCCTTCTATCTCTATTTTTCCATCGTACAGATACTCTTCTGAGTTCATCAGCAAATTCAGCAGCGTACTTTTTCCCGTACCATTAGCACCGATTAATGCACAATGCTTATTATCTTCTATTGTAAATGAAATCTTTTTATATAAATCCTTTTGTTGATATGAGTAGGACAGGTTTTCAACCTTTATCATATATACCTCCTGTGGTTCTTATTTTTGACTTAATTTTATTATTTTTAACCCAACTTAACCATTACTTTCCATAAAAATCAAACCACACTTTCCGCAAAACTCCGAAATCCGCATAAAATCATGCTTTAGTTCCGTAACAAAATTTATATAATGGCTTCTTTCCAACACTTACAAAACTCAGCTAAACTTAAATATCTATTCGATCGGTCCGGACTTATTGCTTTCATAAGAACGTGATAACTTGATGCAGACAGTGGCCATCCTTTTTCATCACGCTCGCTATCCGTAAATAAAGAAAAACCCATTTGTCCAATTGTAAAAACATTGGTGATTTCATCCAGAATTTCTCCCAATTTATATTCTTCTGGTGACATAAATCTTGCACTTCCCCACATCTGTCCCATATCGTTACTGCTTGGACTTTTTCTGAAGAAATCAATATCACAAATAATAGTGGTCTTATTGAATCGATTATACATAATGCTTCCATCGTAAAAATCAATTGCAACATATCCCATTTTAGCTGTATCTATTAAGAAATCTATAATACTCTGAAAAATAAGTATCTTTTCACCCAAAGGTAAACTCATAATATTTCGATGAGATTCTTCATACATCCTGCCCATACATTCTCCATCATGCCACTTAAATATCATAGCGAATCCCTGGCCAATTTCTTCTGAATCAATATACTTAATCAGTGAAGCATGTTTGATAGAATCATATACAGGTACTGTGGATCTTAACCTTTCTATTGCTTTAGAAATATCCCCATCATATTCTGCCGTTTGTGCTCCTGCAAACTTGACAAATATTCTTCCCCCTTGACTGTCTATTCCAAAACAAATATTTCCGGAATCCTGGTCATCAAATACTTTAAACACTTTACCATATTTTTTTAAGAAACTAAAGTCAAATTTCTTACCCATTTTGAATTCTATTCCATCTATCTTTTAATAAACCACTTATTCTATCCCCCTATTGCTCAGTCCGTCCGTTTTCTGCAATTTGGCTATTCCATTAATCAATTAATCGCTTCACAACCATTTTCAGGTTTTCGCCAACTTCAATAATGTGATCATCCAAATCATAAAAACGTATAGAACGTTGTCCTCATTCGGCTTCTTAAACACCATCTCCAATATATTGAATATCTTTACGCTGCTCTAATTTATCAATAAAGCCGTCAAAATCATCTTCTTCAAAATACAACTCCATATTGTGAGATTTTTTCAATATACATTCCTTCGGAACACCTATCATCCTGTCAAATTCCTGTTGCAATGATAACCCGCCAAAGGAAATAGATAGAACTTTTTGGAAAGATTTATATCTTTCACAGCAATGCATACACCTTCATATTTCATTTATATGACCTCCTATAGTAGTCCCCGCTGTATCATGATTACTTACTAAGTTAAGTTTACTATATTTCAGATTAGCCGTCTATAACAATAGCTATCTTTTGGTGCTAAAATCAATGCCTGATTACAGTTCTGCCATAAGATTAAGTTTTAATAAATAGTAAGACTCTTGAACAAAAAAGTATGGGTTTTGCCCTGTGGTTCATTTCCACCTGACAAAACCCATTTATTATAGAAATACGGGGCTGAAAAGTATTTACCCTTTAAACATCAACCTCCCCATGCTCCTTGGCAAACTCCGGATCACGGATGCGCCCCACGATAATAATTGCCACAATGAATATCGTAAATGTAAACACAAATGGCAGCCGGCGGTCAATACTTGATAGCCACCCTGCAAAATAGCCGAATGGTGAAGAAAAAGCAATCGTGAAAGACATAATCAAGGCATTAATGCGAGCCCGTTCCTCTGGATTAATACTGAGCTGGATCAATGCATCCTTACGGGGCATAACAAGGGAACCTGCTACTGCCACTATAAAAACATAAATAATAATAACCGGCATATTGCCGACCGGAGCCAGTATCAAAAGAATCGATGCTGCTGCATACAATACCAAACCGCCCCACATAGGGATACGGAACTTCACGAATTCCAATAGGTGCTGTATTCCAATCAAGAAAATCAACATCACAGCCGCATTCAGAATCGGGAAAAAAGCCAGATAGCGCGATGCAATGCCTAACTCTTGTGTCACATATAAACTAAAGAAATTGGTACTGACTAGATTCGTGATATATAAAATCACGGAGACAATAAGCACTTTCATGATCTCTTTATTCTTCAGCACTTTAGGTATCAAATACTTGTATTCATATAACATCTTTAATATAGAAGTATCCTTTGTCTCAGCCATCCGAATCTTGCCTTGCCGGGTTTCTTTACAAAACCTAGAAGTAACAATTACCTTAATCAGCATATTCACAGCAAAAACTAAATACAAAACCCGAACCACCGGAACCACAGTAAAAGAATTGATCAGCAATCCAGAAATCGGTGCAAAGAAGATGGCAATCAAACCGCCTATATTCACCCAAGTATAGATTCCCAATAAATCTTTGGGCTCTGCATCTTCAATCAATAAGCAATACCATGCGGTCTGATTAATCTGCTCAAAGCTGTTAAATAAAACTGCAATTAAAAAGAGCCAGAAGTTACCCGATATGCTCCATATCAGGCAAGCAATGGTCCAACCAAAGAAATCACCCATAATGGTTGTGAATTTTCGCCCCATCTTATCTGTTATTATGCCGCCAAAAAAGGAAAAAAACACCTGAACAAACATGGCTATAGACAAAATCAGTCCGATTTGTACATCCGTGATTCCCTGTGAGTACATATATAGTGTGGCAAAAGGTGCGATTAAATTATACGGAATCCCCCATAGCGGCTCCATTAATATCAGAGTTCTTGGATTTCCTTTGTTATGTTTTAACAATTCAATAAGCGGGTGATTTCGCAATGATTTAGTTTTTTGTGCTGTTTTCACAGGTTTCTCCATTCTATGACTGGAATATTCTCCATGTCTTATTAATTCAAAAATTCATATACTAAATTATATTATCTTTCAATAAAGATTCTTATTGTTTCCTTGAGTTGTTCACTAAACTCTTCAAGATCTTTAAAACTAATTGCACCTTCATTTATAAGTAAAATTATGTTATAAATAAGTTGCGAACGTCTCATATCTAATTGAACGCCTGCTTTCTTCTTATCTTCCTTAATTCTCTTTTCCAGTCTCCAAAATTTCTCTGATGGATTTACATTTTCACTCAGTAATTTTATGTATTCCTTATTGAGACTGTCCATATAAG